>Ga0233444_10002144_pt1 | contig 21114 bp, 16 predicted proteins | sample SI_124_October20_6_FD_182792 | JGI IMG/M metagenome (GOLD analysis project Ga0233444, IMG submission 182792) | Seawater microbial communities from Saanich Inlet, British Columbia, Canada - SI_124_October2016_10_MG | ecosystem: Environmental > Aquatic > Marine > Inlet | place: Canada: British... | reverse complement strand
TGGTGCTTCTATTGCAGCGCCTACAGCATTAATGACTTCTATCTTTGGAGTTAAGAAAACTTCCGCAGCAACCACTCGATACACAGACTTTGTTAAGGCAGTTAATTCAGGAGCATTAAGCCCAACCGATGCAGAAGCATCAGTGACTTACTTAGCAACAGTTCAAGCACTAATGGATATTTACTTCGACGAAGCAAAAGCCGATACCACAAAGAAAGCCGCGTCTTTGGCAAAAGCATCGACGCTTACAACAACGATTGCTTCGAGCGTGAGAGACCCATTAGTTAGAAATCTATGTAACAAAATTATAACTGCTATGTCTGGCGAAATCAACAAATTGTGAGGTGAAATGATGGACGAAAAACAACTAACGGCGCTACTTACGAATGAAAATATCCTTAAGAGCGTGAACGAAGTTCCAGTTAATTTCACAATGGCGACCGTTCTAGAAGGTATGGTCGAAAAGCAAATCAAAGATAAAGAGTTAAGAGCAAATCTAAAAACAGCACTGGATAAAGTAAAAGTAGACGACCTTCCATTAACTGATACTGACCTCAGACAAAAGTTAGTCAAGTTTAACTCTAAGGCCATGAAAGGCTTTCAAAGAATAGCCAGCACTCTTGTAGGTATCACTAGAGGAGAGATGGAAGGACTAGCAATAAACTCGACCAGAGGAGTAAATTTTGGCGAAGAGCCAAATAAGTATTTGCAAGATAAGGATAACGAGTTAGAACTCAAAGAATACATTCACCAAATAAGCGATACCCATAAGGGTCTTGAGTTCTTAAAAATGGAGATAGGCACAGTAAAAAAAGAGGTATTAAAAGAAACCAACAGTATAGAGAAAGACCTTGAAAAAGGTTCGGATATGCTTCAATCCGAGATCCAAAACCTAGTAACTGCAACAAACGGTTATCTGGATATTTTAACTGACGAAACGGACTTATTAGATACTGCCATGGACTCGTTAGATTCGGCGAAAGCCGAAATTAAAGACAAAGACACGAGGTTATGGGTCAGTAACATAATGGGTGCCATGTCAAATTTTGGGCACTTTGTAGCCAAGTTCGCAGAAGCAGAAGTGGACTTGAACAAGATTAATCAAATAGACGCTACAGGAATTTTAAGGTCGGCTTTAACAACTCACATAGGAAACATGATGACATTCGACCAAAGAATGTATCCAGATAACAACCAAGTTCCTATTCCTCCAAATCACATATCGCCAGCGGTAGTTAAACTATATATGCTTGCTTACAAAGGTAGAGCACAGGAACTTGCGAGTGTAGGACCAGAAGGAATATCGGCAGCAAATAATAAGTTCGACAGAGAAATTGCTAATGCACAAGACCAGGCAGACAGAATATCTCCAACACTATTACTTCCGAAACCCGCAAAAAAGCGAGCCGAGGAAGCGACGGAAGAGAAAGAGATAACCAACAAGCCCTTAAACAAGGTAGACCTCCGATAGTCTATGAGAGGCGTAGTTTATTGTAACAAGTGTGGGTGTAGCAACCCTCCTGGCCTGAAAAAGTGCCAGACTTGTAACTGTGAATTAGAGATTGTGAAAAACAACCCAATCACAAGTGCTGACTTTGCTAACCGTAAGATGGCTATCTTTGATATCGACAATACAATTCTCGACCCAGAGCAACGATTCATCGACGCCCGCCGTGCAGGAGTCATCGATAAGGACGGTGCCCCTAAAAGTAAAAATGGGTGGAAAAAGCGAGGAGAATTCTTGTATAAAGAAGACCGACTCCTTAAAGATCGAGTAATGAACAACTCCATGGATTTAATAGAACATCTTATGGAGAAAGGATATGTTATTGCATACTGCACAGCACGGCCATTTACTTATTATGAAGCCACCAAGTATCAGTTAGAACAAAAAAGATTCCCATTGTTTCAAAACGGAGCAGGGGAAGACTTACTATTCTGTAAGCGTTCCATGGGTCAGAAAACTCCTTTGTATAAGAAAGGAGTCGTAGAGACTCTTCAAGCCCAATACGATGTTAGACTTTTCTTTGACGACAAACCAGAGAATCTAGCCGCAGCACTACAAGCAGATGTTCCAGGAGTTTATGCTTCTGTTCAAGAATACTACGGCATGATAAAGGGAGTTAGAAGTAACTCAAGTTATAAAGTCCAAGATCCCGAACCGCATGGGTTTTATGCACCCAAGCCATACGACCAAGACACAGCCGATGCAAACGAAAGAAGAAATCCTGGAGAAGAATACTCTTCCGACTACATGGTTCCCCGTGATGTAGATACTTTAGGAAAAGCAGCAGATAGAATCGAAGACACTTATTACGAGGGCCTAGAAGTTCCGGAATGGTGGAAGAGTAAAATGTCTGTAACAGCAGACAAAGCCGATAGCCTTGCAGACGCAATAAGTTATGTTGCAGATAATCCAAACAAGATTCTCAAGATATATTCTGGAGAACCAAAGTCCAAGTTCAAAAATATGGGAGTTGTATTTGCCGAAGTTCAAATCGGAAGAAACATCGCTAAAGATGTTGGAGAAGTAGTTCAGTCTGTATATCGAGGACTCGTCGGTGGTAGAACTTCTATGGCTGAAAGAAGAATGGCTATGGCTATCGCAAGTATGCAAAAGGAGTTATCCGATAGAGCAACGGCCGCAGGCGGTAATGCTGTCGCAAATCTAAAACTCGATTACGAAATCATCAAAGGAACGGCCACGCTCACAATCATCGCTCACGCAGATGCTATCAAGATGGCTCGCAAACCAAAATCGAACCCGCCTCGATCGAATCCACCAAAGGACAAAATAGCGAAAGGAAAAGAACTTTACAAACACATGAATGGTAAAGAACCCGCCAAGACCGAGACCAAAACAATCGACATAGGAGATGTTTGGTATCAAGTTGGAGAAGGGGGATGCTGGGAAATCGGCTACATGTCAGGGAAAGAGACAGGAAGTGCAAACCAAAAATACCGACACACTTTCAATGAAGAAACCAAGAATGGCGACTTCCCAAAACTTTACGCCACCATTCCTGACAAAGGAAAGCCGATGCTTATTATTACAGGCGGCACTTGGAAGATTAAGACCGATGAAGACGGCGTAGCCTGGATTTATGATTAAGGTGATATCATGGCTAAAGAATTTAAACCACTATTCGGACTTAATGGTCGAAACTGGAACCAAATCGATTATGCATCGACACTATTGATTGCAGGTGTAATGACCCGTAAAGGAATTCAGATGTTAGGCGACCACCAACTCTTAGGCGGCGCTAGTAAAACTGCAAGCAAAGCAAACTTTGGACTCAAGAATAAAACATGGGACAGATTTGACGCCATATCCACTGCACTATACGCATTAATTTTGATTCACGGAGCAGTAGACGCATACGAAGAAAGAAGAAGCATTCCAAATGACAAGCAACTTATTCCTGGTAAGGGACTTGTCTATAGAACATACGAAGAAGCAAAAGCAGTATTTTAATGGAGGAAAGAATAATGGCAGATATATGGAACCCCTTTGACACAAACAACCCCGTCTACAAACAGATGGCTAAAAGATCTAACTATAATAAAAAACAAATTAGGAACACAGTTTTAGTTTCTGCAGTTTTACTCGCAGGATATATTGCATCCAAGCCGTCGAGATTGAATGCAATAACCCCTGGAAACTTTTTCGGATCAGGACCGCAACTTGATAACCTCGGCCTGGTTCGTAGAAAGTGATAGGCATGGCTAGACTTGACGATGTTGTTTCACCGATACTATATCCGGAAGGAGTATCGGATGAAGCAGTAGAGAAGGCAGTCAAGTTGTCAAAGAACTTACTAGACCATATTGAACTCCACTATAGTATCTTTGCAAATCACGATTTGCCAATTAGAAGTCCCGATCCTTCCAAGCCGATTACGATTAGTAACATGACAGCGCTCGATTTAATTCACTATCATGTCTATGGGGACTATCGTTTGTGCATGGCTCCAACAGAATCGGATGATGCTCCAGAGTATCTTAAAACCCGTTTTCCGACAACACAACTTAGATATAAGGCAATAACCGCCTCTATAGCAACTAAAAGCGATATCAAAACAGCCACAGATTTAGACTTCCTTTCTCAGCAAATGGCCGCCGAAAAGTTCGATATGCTCCATGGAGTTATGAGGCAGGGAGGAACGGCTCCCTCAGAAACCGAATGGTTTGTTCGAGAGTTAGCGTTTGGTAACTCTGCTCCTAAATTTCACCTACCTAGTCTAGGGACTATGGCTATCACTAACTATGCATATAAGAATATCAATGATGTTTTAGGAAAAGCCTTAGCAGAGAGTGTAGAGTTAATGATGGAAACTATCATGTTTAACAAGAAACGACTACCAAAAGCCCTTTCTGACCCCTTTGACGCAAATGCTCACTATGGCTATACAGATGCTAATGATGAATTAAAAGGAAACCCCTTAATCATGCAAATAGCAAAAGCGATAACAATGAATCAAGAATACCTAGAACTACAAGCACAGTATCCACAAGTCCCTGATCCCGCCAAGATTAACAGTCTAGCAAAGTCGGCGTATAAGAAAGACGACGCATTCGAAGCAGCAGGGGCTTTTTGTAAGCAGTTATTTTCAATGTCTAATATGAAATATACCGTTGGTGTTCCTGTATCGTTCAAGGCAGGGGCTTCTAAGATTAAAAAAGAGGCTCCCAATTATCCAGATGTTCTAGATGGTATGCTAGGGTCAGCGGCCGAAGCAGAACCAATTTTAGCATCCGAAACATTCTATGTCGTTGGTGTAAGAGCCGGACCTGTTTATGATATAATCATGGAAACCGAATATGGTGAAGAGTTTCAAATAAACAGCGTTCCTGAAAAAGAATTAAACCTCTCGGTGGCAACAGTAGAAGACGAAGCCATGTTAGACAAGGCGAGAGGAAAGAAAGGTGGAAAGTTCACGCACCCTTCTCTACTAGTGTTTCAAAGAATAGCACTCGATGTTATCTTCTCTATAGAAGCACTAATAGCAGTTTGCACGGTTCCGCACAAGTTCTACTATATTTCGCCAAAGATTAACACAGTTGCTAAACAAAAGACGGTGGCGGCTTACTATCCAAAAATGGAAATGCACATAGGCCAAAAACTACCGATGGGTAAGCCACCTGGAGCAAAGCCGCACTTTGATGAATACACTATGAAAAACGGAAAACCAACGCTAGAGTTTTTGTCAAGCATTCGCTTGCAACACACCATAGCAAACATAGCGAACTCAGAAAAACTCATTTTGGATTCACGAACAATGGAGGAGTTTTACAGGCAGGATCTAAGAATGGCCGAAACCATGTGGCTAGCGAGCGCACTAACAGACACAGGAAAAGTCGTTTTCGAAAAGAAAGAACTCCCTAATCTACTCGCCCAAATGCAGTATCGATCCAAAGCAATAGATTCGTCTTTAGAAGGCCGAGCAAACATTAAGCCCGAATCGGTATTCTATCAAATAGATTCCCCGATTTTGAAAGATGTAATCATGCAGTTTGATTCCGAGTTCGTCAAGTTCACCGTAATGAACGCCTTTGCACCAACGGGGAAGAAAAAGAAGAAAGGTGGCGGCGGTGGTGGCGGTAGCGGCGGTAGCGGCGGGAAGCAAAAAGAAGGTGGGGCCGTCCAACAAATTAACGCATTAGCCGCAGCAGTATGGGGTTCAATAGAAAGAAGAGCAGCAGAGATTGTTAATCGAACAGGAATCAAACCCCACACCTTATTCAATAGGTTATTCTCTAAGTTAGATAGACTCAATATAACTAATATATACATTAGGGATAACTATCCTCCTAAGTGGGTAGGAACTAATACAGTCACTCTTCTTAGAAGTCCTCCCGAAGTATTGGGAGAGAAATTAGACATGAAGTTCTACACGGACTGCATGGACGAACTTATTCGTCACCTCAAGTTATTGTATAAGGCACAGCCAGAAATTCCGATTGTTATTCTTCAAACAATCACGGAAGTTATAGTAGATGCTGAGACAGATGTAGATACACTAAGGGAATCCTTTATTGCTAGAATTAAATCGCAAGCGTCAAAACCATTTTTGAAGGGAACAAACACGATGTTCGATCCTTTCCGGCATGTTATCATGATTATGAGAACAGAGATCGATATACCGTTGGCCTTTAGAGAAGATTATGTTGCTCGTAAGTTAGACGAAGAGCAGAAGAAAGATATCAAAAAGTCTTTTTCCTTCGATGGCGAGAAAGTGATGCTTCCTAAAGACCACCCAGAGTTTAAAGAAAAAGAAGTAAAGGTCGATGAAGAAAGTGCGCTATATGGATTACCAAATCCATACGCTATGCCTTTACCAGCGTATTATCCGAAGCCAGGGGACGAAATAAACCTGTCAAATAAAAAAGTTGCAAAAGTAATTACCGACATGGTAGGAGACCCCGCGGATCCTAACTGGCCTACAGGTTTCCAATTCGACCACATCGGGGGAGCAATAACGGCAGCAGAAAGTATGGATCTCAAAGTAAGGTTCCTAGACCCAACCACAACTTTCACAGTATTACCTATTGAATGGAAAGGAAGCGAAGAAATATGGGATGGGAGAGAAAGAAGAGATAATAGGGCACACCCCTCTGTCGTAGCACACTTTAGAAAGACCCTCGGCATACGACTACAACTAGACACGCTAGGATATGTCACCAAAGCGATAGAGTTAGTGCCAAGTAGCAAACTAACAGATTATAGTTCACTGTTTTTCAAAAAGTATCTAGATGATAAGTATAATGAATCGAGTTATGTCTACAAGCCTGTAGGAAAGGTGTTTAAAAATCCTCAAAGAATCGGGGAATTCGTAAAAGGGACAGGCCATCAACTACCCGACGAAGCATCTGAGGGTCTAGAGGCCTTATTCGGAGAAGCACCCGCTTTAGCAGACTTGAAAGCGAAAGAAAAGTATGGTGATTCCACACTCATAGACATTGAAGGTGACGAGTTCGAGTCACTGAATAAATCAGGAACAGTTATTCTAAAAGGCGACATTAATGACTACATTAGAAGAGTCAGGCCGAAAGGCTCAAAGTTGGTATCGGCGGGTCCAGAAGTTCCACTACCAGAAGTTCCACTACCAGAAGTTCCACCAGAAGTCCTTCCGCCAGAAGCGCCAATGGGAGTGTATAACACCACAAGAATAGCAGAAGCATTAGAGATTAATAACTTTCAAAACACCGATAGAAATAACCAATTAGGAATGATAGAGTATAGAGTAGGTGAAGGAGCCAATCAAGTTAGTGGCGAAATTGATAGGCTAGGGGAAAGAATTACGGGATCCACAGATAAACTATCTACTTCCGTAGACTTAGCAGCAAGCGAGTTTGGCGCTGCAGCAACTAAGTTTGAAACCGCAAGTAGTAATTTTAACAGCGCCGCAGGTTATTTCCAACAGGCTAGCGAAGAGTTTGCTAAGTTGCCAGACGCAATTAAAAATGGTTTAGAACAAATGGAACAAAGGCTCGAAGATAAGATATCGGAAATCAATCCTAAAATTCTAGAGGGAGACTTAGAAGAAGTAAGCGAAAAAGAACTTAAAGAGTATATGGAAGTTGCAAAAGAAGACTTATCCGGAGTAGATGTTCCGTTTATCACCGAGTATGCAGAACTCACATTTAGTAGATTACCCTCACTTAGATGCCTTGAATCTTCTTCTAGATATAACTACAAGGAGTTTAAGAAACTTAAACCGCTAGTTAATAATGACCTTAGTGCTAACTTTGATGTAGTTATTCCGACTGTCAAAACTAAGAAGCAAATGCTTAACTGGATTAGCGACTCGTTCGTTGCCACATTAAGGCATATTGCCACCGATGACGCACTAGATGTAACCATGCTAAATAAGAAAGATCGGGAGGAATATAACTGGCGACAATATATTTTAGGCGTAATGGAAGTAGCCAAAGATGATAACGATTTCTTACCAATGTTAGGAATCACTCCAGCCGATTGATTGAATTATGGCGTTCTCATAGGGGTAATCATGCGGGACTACTCTAGTATGTATGAGCAGTTTTCTGTCTTCGTTAATCTTGTCGAAGCACAAGGACGGATTCCTACCGAATCGGACATAGAATACTTCGCTGAAAGATTCCTCACCGATGCCTTTGGATTCCTTTATCCAGAAGGCTCTGGTGGCGTCTATATTTATTCAGCCAACTATAACAATAAAGAAACTGGACAGAAGTTAATGGATACAAGCGGGGAATCTTTCAAAGATTTATTCAAAGAAGTTTTACCTCTGCTAAAAGCGAAAGCCTCTGAAGTCTACGACGGGCTAGGAAGCGTGGAAGAAGCCTACAACTGGAACCCCGAACCAATAGATGAAATGACCCTCGCTAAGAGATATGCTATGGATTCTATGGGAGTAAATGAATGGGAGCGACTTCCAGGAACAGAAAAAAGAAACCACCCAGCATTCATTAAAGCAGTTAGTGAACTAACGAGGAAGAAGTCTAGAATTAAAGAATACAACAAAGAAGTTATTCCTTTTATCCTTAGAAAGACAATGTATCACCCTTTAGCAGCAGGATTTTATTCTACAACTAGCGGGCAAGCAAAAGTAGTTAGAAACGCCGGAGGAAAACCATTTTCAATTAATTCCGAGGAAGAACTTCAGGATTATTTATCTTCATCAACAGTCGCAGGATTCCCCGCAGCCCTGCATGACGGCCTTCGCTATATTTGGTTTCAACCATCTCCAAGCGGAAAGAATATCAAAATGGCCGTAGTCGATATAGACAATCCTGCAGGAATTAGTGATAAAGATATTAGAAAGGTAGTTAGGTTCGTAGTAAAAACACTAACCGACAATGATTATCCCAACATCGTTATGTTCACTGGTAACTCGTATCAAGTATGGTTTGGGGCAAAAGAAGGAGATAGTTTGGGTAGTATTCAAAACGCTAGGGATCTCGTCAAGTCATTACTTTACAACCCAGAAATTATAGCATTCAAAAGAAATACCGCAATAGATAACAAGGTCGCTCATATTGATGATAGTGTTTTGTTCCCCAATCAACCAGTTAGAATGTTCTTTAATTTGCATTATCCAACAGGGACAGAGCCGACTAAAACATTCACAGGATTAGCAGCGATACCCATCGTCCCCGGAGATATTGAACGGTTCGACCCATTAGTAGACGCACACCCAGAAAGGGTCTTAATTAACTTCAAAAGATATGCAGCGATTGTATCTATGTTTTTTGACACGGTTAAAATTGGACAAGACTACGAAGACGAAGGAGAAATAGAAACCACCCCTCCGTGCAATCGCCACGAAACCAAAGATAAAGAAAACAAACTCCTCGATAATCTTTCCGAAGAAGATATGATTGTCGTCCCGTCCGATCAAATTAGCGGATTGCTTTCCGACGAGCAAAACTTGATTTGCTATGTTCAAGAACGAGGAGTCCCCGCAGTCCTGCATTACAAAGCCACAGGGAATATCCGTATTGGCGGTAAAGTGTTATCCTCTATACGCAAAAGGCAAGTTAGGAAAGCCATCAAAGTCGAAACAGAACAAGTAAAAGCAGTTTTGCTAACAAAAAGCGGAACAGTCGTCTACGATGATTTCATCTGTAGAGATATTGAAAGATACTGCAGGGCAAAAGGAATTACAACACTTACATTAGTAGGGACAGTAGTTAAGAGAGATATATTAGGTAATAACCTAGGATCTCAAGAAGTTAGATCTATCCTACAAAGTAAAGAGGGAATAGACCCCGCTAGAGCGAGGCTTCTAACCTTTGTTCCCCATGAATTAGTGGACTTTAATGGTAGCACATCTAAACTACCCCTCACTGATCGATTAGAAGAAATTGGAAAGATAAGCACAAGTAGAATTACTCCTACCTTGTTTTATCCAGAATTAAAATCTCCAGTTGTTAGCAAAGTAAAGAAGTTATTCAAAGACTTATTGCGACAAAGAAAAGTTGGTTCTCTTATTGCAGTGGGAGATGAAAAGTATAAGATTACTTCAAAGCGAACAATTCTTGCAACCATCGTTGGTATAGATAAGACGAGTTCGGCCTTTAAGACAGATTCCAAAAGTATAGGACCCGTATTTATAGCAGTCACAAAAAGACATTCCAAGTTTGGTCCAGTCTATATGATTGTTGCAAAAGCGGATATTGCTTTGCCAAAAGAGCAAAGGGAGCAACTAAAGCAGAGGGTCTTAGGCGAAAAAGTCCAAAAAGAAAATCGAGATGGAGATATAATCGAATTCTTTTCTAATGTGTTGCCACTTAGCGCAAGGACAGATACTCTAGCAGACCAAATTCAAATCTTAGAGCCGACCGTGGTTGTCGAAGTCCAATATGACGACATAGGTCCAATGTATATGAACACGCTACCTTTCCATTATAGGAAGACAGACCGAGGAGTATTCTATAGAGGGATTGCAACAAAGCAATATGCAACTCCTATACTTGGAGCAAGAGTGTCGGCAATTAGGACTGACTTATCTGCAAAGAGAACCGGAGACATTGATATTTCTCAAGACCCATTGTTAGATGTTAAGTCTAGTGCCCCCAAAGGATTTTCACTATTAGATGCTTTACCAAACCCAAGAAACAACCCCGCGTTCTTCGGAGTCCCAGCCTCAAGGAAAATAAAAATCGGAGGAACTTATTCTGAACATTGGTATGACCCTAGAACAAAAACATGGTATTCAGGGGTAGAAGGAGGAAGAGAAGCAAGAGTCGATTTGCTAAACGACACCAAGAAAGTTCCAGGGGAGTTCTCTAAAGCATTTAGAAGACAAAAAAGAGGAGAAGATGGATTCAAAGTATTCGTTGATGGCACTTCCAAAACAACTTTTGGTTCAGCAGAACCATACTACTCTATCACAGGAATGGGTAACTTTTTCCAGACCGCAGTAGATGATACATACGGCATGGGTCAAGATGGTTTTAGAGTAACTTCTATGGATGGCGGAATAAAAGATGTGAAGAGTTATGCTGACCAAATGACAATGCATCAGCAACATAACCAGGCTCAGTCAATCGAAGATAGCAAGATATTGGCTACACAAGTAGGAATGGTTCCCGGTGACCCAAATGCAGAGAATCAAGGTTTCGGAACATATAGGTCATACGACCAGAATTATGTCCAATCAGTAAGGGACCTCGATAAGAAACTAGATAGCGCTATGGCTAAGAAGGGAATGCTAAAAGACGACATTAAGAAAATGTTAGGCTCTAAAGGTATTGCAACTAACCCACCGATAAAACAAGACTCATGGCAATCGAGAGTTAGCGATTATGCTAGTGAATACGAAGTTTGGAAAGATTCTCCCGATCCGAAAGAACCCTGGGGAATGGTTTCACAGACAAAGTTCCAGTCATGGGAATTACCTATTTTGGAGAAGCAAAGATTACTTAGAGAAGCGACGGGTGCGTATGCTTTGACGGAGTTAGAATTAGACGCGATTAATTCTAGATTCGGTGAGCCCATGTCCGGAGATTTGCTAGAAAGCGTATTGTCAGATTTATATTCGGAAGAAGAACAAGCAGAAATTGAAGAGGTTGAAGAAGATGATGGGGCCAGTGCAGAGGATAACTGAGTCAATCGTTCATGATGCTCTTCCTCTTCCTAAAGTGGGCGCAGTTATCGGTGGTAAGAAAGTAACTAGCGTTAAAGTTACTAGCACCGATAGAGATTACTACACCACAGGCATTACACTAGAAAGGGGAGCAAAGCGAAAAGATATCCAAGCCGGATTATCAGAACTTCTTAATTGCCACATTCTTAATTCACAGGTCGGCGACTTAGCAGTTAGAGTCACCCACTTTGAAATGGTCCCGACCAAAAAAGGGCCAACAATATATGTCGTAATGCGTATCGTTCCTATGGTGTATAACAATCCAGGAAAAGGCGAATTAAGCGCAAAAGAAGATTTCGAAAAGCACTACGGTCCAGAGTTCACAGCAAAGAGTCCTAAAAAGTGGTTTAGAAATTTCCCAGTAAACAACCCGCACGGTCCAGCACATCGAGACAAACTATGGAAGTTTGTAGGATGGGTAGGAGAAAGTTACGGCTATTGTGATAAAGATACAATGTATCATCGAAGGGCATCGACCATTATGCCTAAGATTAAAATCACAAAAGCAATTGATGGCGCAAATACATTCTATCATACTCACCCTAGTAAAGATGAGCCGTCATTAACTTCTCCAGACGATTACATGCTTTATTTTGATTTAGCCCAAGAGCCAAGAAACATTCGACATTTCTACACCATTATGAAGGATAGGATAGATTATTTCAAGATAACCCCTAGGAAGGAGAATAGAGATGCCTATGTTAGAATAGACCAAGATAAATTCCTAGATGAAGTAGATGCTAAGATTGATGAGTTAATGGATAAGCACTCCGATGATTTTCCAGACGATAAACAAGGCGGGCTTAACTTTTGTGAAAAGGTAACAAAGGAAACGGTCAAGTGGCTTAACAAAAAGTATGGTAAGTATGTTAAGATAACTTATAGTTGCTTTTATCGGGTTAGAAAGAACCCAGAAGAATCAGACTTTACTAATCTTCACTTGGGGGACTCATTTATTGCAAGAGCAATTGCAGATATTAGATCTGGAGATTATTCTTGGCCGAGCGCAGATGTTAATAAAATGCCCCAAGAAAAATATGCATATTGGTTTGGGCAATACTACTTTATGGATGATGACCCAGAAAAGCAAGTGGGACTATTAGCCTCACCACAAGAGACCCAATCTGTAGGCCGTGTGAAAGATAGAACTAAGAAACTAGGTTTTCTTCCTGGAAGACTTAGAGGCATAAATCATTATCTGGACTTGAAGATTCATGAAGACTATAGTAACTATGACATGATGAATCTAATCAATCTGCATATTGACATTATGCGCTTAGACTCCAATGTGACCGATGGCGGAGGCGTCAAAACTCGATTAGAAGAGTTAGCGAAACAACTAGAATTGCCAGACGAAATTAGAGATAATCTAATTATGATCGAGGAAGCAAGAATTTTAGGAGCGCACACGGAAGAAGCAAAAACTCTTTCTGGCGACTTCTACATAGTTTTACTTTTGGTAGACCTATGTCAGCGAGCAATAGAAGTGATGGATGAAGTAAGAGCAGGAACTAAAACCCTAGAGTATGCTAAGTATGAAATTTATGCCAAGTTAAAGGAAGAAGCAATTATGCTTATTGATATAGAAATAACTGCATACATGAAGGCTTTTAATCAAGGCAAGAAAAGTATGCGACTCAATCCTCCACCCCGTTTTAAAAAAGGGGAGTTTGAAGCATTCATACCTCCAGAATACTTACAAGCAACAGGAATTGTCACAGAGGCTTTAGAGCAATACGCCCCATATCAAGAGGGTAAGCCTTTTCTCACTGGAAGAAACAAAGTCAATATGAGAGTTCCTTCAAACGGAACGGTGTCCACAGTTATGATTGGCTCTTTGAATACGGGGAATCTACAGATTATTGTCCCTGCCAAAGGCCACCCTATGCCTGACGACGCATCGGCGGCCGCACTAGGAGCATACCAAGCAGTTGTAGACAGGCTTAACGAATATGGCCTTAACATTCCTACAGAAGAACAAGAAGTGGGGTCAGTCACCGTTTCAAACCCAAGAAAGAATAATCAATTAATTATTATTGCTGGCCCTAGTGGTGCAGGAAAATCAACCACTTTAAGAAACTTAGATAAGATGTTGCCTAACTCTAAATTGATTAGAAGTTATGTGACACGGCCAAAAAGAAAGAGCGATCGTGGCGGAGAGAAGAATTTCGTAACCGAAAAGCAGTTTAAAGAAATGGTTGCAAACGGAGAGTTCCTAGAACACACTAGGCAAAAATCTGGAGACTACTATGGTAAAAGGTTAGAAGATTTCAAAGTTGATGCCGACTATTTGATCACAGAATCTTCTTTGCCAGGAGTAAATAGACTAAAGAAAGCATTCCCTAATGCATTCACAATATATCTAGAGCCAAGTGAAAGTGCAGAAATGATTCGTAAGAGACTACTTCGCCGTGGAGATATGTCGCCACAAATGGCAAGAGGAAGATCGAGTAAGATTCCTAGTCACATTAAGTCTAGTAAGATGATGCCCTTCAACAAGAGGATTATTACTAAGCAAGGACAGTTTGATAATATAGCCCTAGAGATAATGGATAGTATTCCTAGGAGTAACCCTGCGACACGCTTTCGTGTCCCAAAAGAAGTAGTAATGGAGAATCCAACAATGAACCCACCCAAACTAACAGTAAGAATAGAAGAAAGCACCAATCCTGAAAAGAAACTCATGGCGGTGTTTACAAAACCTAACGGTAGAACAAAAACTACCCACTTTGGGGCAAGAGGAATGAGCGACTTCACCCAACATAAAGACCCAAAGAGGAAAGATAACTATCTTTCTCGACACGGCGGAATGGGTGAAGATTGGAAAGACCCAACAACCGCAGGGGCACTTTCGAGATGGATTCTATGGGGCAAGCCTAGCCTCCGTGAGTCCTTTAATGATTACAAAAAGAAGTTTAAGATCGAAGGAGTTATGGCGGTCACCAATACAAGAATGAACCCCAAACTTAGTCACTATCCCGACCCCGACCCTGAATCTCCCACAGACATGCAACGAATAGACTTGCATGAAGAAGGGAAGAACATAGGGTTCTTGCTTTGGTATAGGGAAGATGGCAAGACATGGCTTCACCTTGTCAAGGTTAGCAAAGCCCATAGAGGTAAAAACTTGGGAAGATTACTAATCAATGAGTTGTTATCAAAAACTAAAGGTGAAGAGATACACCTAAATGCACCCCTTGGAACTCCGAGAGAGCATCTAGTTCAATGGTATGAGTCTATGGGATTCAGGTTAATGGAAGGTGATACAAACGAAATGGTATTACAAAACCCAAAAGCACCAGGTTACAACTCGTATGCTTGGACAACACAAGATTGGAGATCGATTAAAGTCAATAACAAAGGAGAAGTAGATTACTCCAAGAAGTGCGGTGCGGAAGATACACAAGTTGCAGACGGCACACCACGACTTTGTTTGCCGGCCGAAGTGGTCAGAACTTTAATGAAATCTAAGAACGGAAAAGAAATTTTGCTAACTCAAGCACGCAAGAAAGCGCGCGCAGCAAAAGGACAAAGAGTTCCTTGGCACCCCAGAATAAAGGAGATTTGGAAGCGCGTCGAGAATAAGACCGTCAAGGACAGACCCAACCCACCTCGTCACAATTTCGTGGATGAGGACACCGATCCGTTCGCAAACATGTTCGATTGATAATAATATTAATAACCCGACTACTACACGCCATAATATGACAAGTATAGTTGGCCGTGACGCAGAAACAAAAATAATTACCATCTCTCTATCAAAACAACTTTTGCGAGAGATAGATAGGAAGAGAGGAGTCGAGTCTCGATCTTCGTTCATTCGCCGCGCAGCACAGAACCAATTGAAGTGATAGCGTGGTCGAGCCTAGGATTCTCGATTCGGTGCGAGGCCGCCATACGGCAATTATCGGCATCACCCGTAGTGGTAAAACAACTTTTGCCGCCGCAGTTCTAAGGAAGTTATGGGGGAGAAGCACACATACAATCTTTGTAGACCCTAAGCACGATGAAGGATTTTCTAAGTTAGGAACAATATGTAACGAACCTATGGAAGTGTATGAAAGGCTTCTAGCAAAAGATAAACAAATAGTATTCCGACCTAGTGGAGACTCTAATGAAAGAGTAGAGCAATTAGACCGAGTAGTAGAGTTAGTCTTTATGTTAGCAAAGAAACCTGGCTTCAAAAGAATTAGAAGAGTTATCGCTATTGACGAATTACAGTTATTTGTAAAGAAAGGTTCTTCCAAAGCCATAGAACAAATATGGACAGTAGGAGCAGGTATGGGAATTGTCGGTATGGCTATGACCCAGAGAATACAACTGCTTAACGAAACGGTTTGGAGCCAATCTGATAACAAATTTATATTTAGAATAGAAGACAGACAAGATTATCTTAGGTCAAGAAACTTAGAACACTATGTTAATCAAATAGATTTCTTTACAGATTCGATGAACAAGTATTGGTTTTACTACACTTGTGGCGGGGGAACATGGAAGAAGCACAAACCCGTAGAAATCAATACAACTAAAAGACCGAAGCGTCTGGACCTGAAACGATGGTAGTTATTACAATCCCTAACAACAAGCCGCCGAAGGATGAAATTGGCGCAGTAGAGTTTGCTAAAATTATGAGCGACTCTATTATGAGCGAATATGATTTTCACTATAACGATAACCACTCTGAAATAATAGATGTGGAAACTTTTGCGGGTAAAAACACCCGCTATGTAAAGGAGTTTTACCAAGAATTAAAGAAACATCCGATACACATTAATCTAAGAAGTTACGATGTTGAAGATGACCTGTTAAAGAAATATGATGTAGTAGTCGCTTACTTTGAAGGTCTCACAGATATGAATATGGTTGATTCATTAGTTAATACATTATCAGAAGTATGTGTAGTAGATAAAGTAGAAGCCGAGTATTCTACCCATAGACTATCCTTAGTATCGGAAACATTATTCGATACACCTAGTATAATCATTTATCTTAACGAAGGGGCAATCGATCTTTATTCTGCGGTTGCGGAGGAACTTGTGAAGTTTTTACTGGAGCGACCTGTCTCCCGAAGAATCGGTTAGGGTCATTTTCTAAAGTCCACTTTAGATAATCTAGTGCTGCATTGACAACATGTGACCTAGATTTAAACGCTCGGCGTTGTAGTAATACATCGATAAAGTCCATTAGTTCTCTATCTATGGTGACGGTTACAGGAACACTTTTGACACGGCGTTGAGCCTGTTGTCTTCGGTCCGTCATACCCATAGCCACTATACCCTGGATATTTTATCCTTGGGTAAAAAATAGGCGTTAAACACCAGAGTATGATTTAGTCATACTTATCCCCCACTTTATATGTAGGAAGTATATCGGATAGGTTGATCGACATGCCACTACAAGAAGTTGTCATTTTAAACCCTCGTCGTAAATCGACTAAGAGAAAGAGTGCAACTAAGAGCCGTTCTAAGGCTTCTAATAAAAAGCGTAGTTCGGCTAGTCGTAGAAAATCTGGAGGAAAAAGTATGGCAACCCGTCGTAGAACAACAGCAGCCCGAAAGACGAGAGGTCGTCGTAAGACAACCTCCCGCCGTCGCACAACTCGCCGCAAGGCAAGTCCGCGCCGTAGAACAACCCGTCGTAAAGCAACGACCAAGCGTAGACGCACAACCCGTCGCAAATCGCCTGCTCGTCGCAAAACGACAACACGCCGCCGTCGTGCAACACGCCGCAAACCAACGACCCGTCGTAAGACTACTCGTCGTAAGTCACCGGCTCGTCGTAAGACTACTCGTCGTAAGACCGCACGCCGCAAACCAACGACCCGTCGCCGCACAAGTCGTCGCAAGGCTGGCACTCGCCGCCGCCGCACAACTCGCCGCAAAGTCGCTCGTCGTAAGTCTGGCCGCCGCAAAGTCGCTCGTCGTAAGACCGCACGCCGCAAATCCGGTGTCCGTGCTTTGATGGGTCGCCGTCGTAGCCGTGGTAAAATGTCTTTGAAAGGTTTCAAATCTTTCGTTAAAGATCACCTCGCTGGCCGTGCCCTAAGCATCACCGCTCTAGGTCTTGTGCTACCATCAATAGGTATCTATGCCGCTACCAAACTAAACCTTGGTAGTATGGTTAGTAGAGTCCCTGTGCTAAACACCGTTATGGGTAATGCCTACGGTCGTGCTGCACTCGGAGCAACTGTAACCGCTGGTATCTCTTACCTTGCATATGGTGCAGGACTACTTGGCCGCAACGAAGCAATCATGGCTAACAGTATCGCACTCGTTCTCTTCGGATTGAACGCTATGCGTAATGCTGGACACCTACCTGCTATGGTAACCAACGCTGTCCCTACTTCATCTGCATCTGCTGCAGATGGATTCTTCGGATACGGTGGATCATACGGCATGAGTGGCTACGGTGGATACTTAGGCTACCTTGGAGACGCACATGAAGAAGACGAGCCAGTTGGCGAACTCTTCGGATACAACTCTGCGCCTCAAGTGAATGTCTTCTGAGACCACATAGCGAGTAAGCGATTATATCACAGGAATAATCCGGTAAAGCAATTTCTTTACTAGAACCTATTCCGAACATCCGCGTTTTATGCGGACACCCCTAGGGGTTCCTTCGGGAACCTCTGGGGTTTCTTTTTTTATTACTTCTATAACTCTGTTAATCGTTTTTGTATTAACAAAGAATAACAATCCCAACATTATATCCTATAGTATTCCCTATAGGGTTACCATTAGTATCTAGACCTAGTTCTAACTTTATCGTGAAGTAGGATTTCATCGATGGTTCCAGAATCTACAAGTAATCCGTTAAGTCTTTGGATTACACAAGTGCGAACATATTGTGCAGGCTTTAGTCCATACTTGCCTGCTTCTATGATAATACGGTTCCAATCTTCTTCATTAAATCGGATTGATACCTGCCGTTGATTACTTTCGGACATAACTATTGCACTTTCGCCACCATTAAAAGAATACCGCTTGAATCCCATTTGCTGCACTTTTGTTAAGTCCCAACCAAACTCCTTATATGTAGGACATATATCCCCGTAATTTGCAAGTAACCCGTGCAACGGACAGACACAATAACTGGAACATAGGAAACAAGCAGTAAAATAAGGAGGAAAAAAGAATGGAACTTAGACCATATTACGATCGTCCAACAGGTCAAATCAAAAACTACCTGTCATTGATCGAACAAAAAATTAGCAGCAACTTCCCTCATTGGGGGAAGGGTAACCAAGGAACATGGCCGAAAGGCGACTACGGAAAAGGTATCTTAAGAGCAGACCAGTTCTCAATTTTGGGAACATACGGTCAGTGGCTTATCCCTACATCCGGTAGTGCAGGAACACCAAACTCGGTATCAGTCGATACCTTCGGTTGGTCTTCTAAGACTCTTAACTTCAAGAGCCTAGAAGAGTTCTTCTACCTGATTATGGGAATACAATACCCGGTAACACCACTATTGATCACTGAGCATCAATGGCATATATCCGGTATCGAGACGCCTGTTATAGACCAACAAATCTTCGAAGTTCTAGAAGAGCCTTTCGTTTGGTACGAAAGTCCGATCGTTGTTGAACCGGAGAAAAATATCGTTTGTAACCACCGTGTAGTAGGAGGAGCCGCATCTTTCGGTAACTCAACCATCGCTGGTGCAGAAAAGTGGCGTGTCATCGGTGCTGTCGTAGGACAACATCACGAATTGATTCAGCAATACCAAACTATCGGAGAACTTAGTTGATTACCTTTGGGTAATTAAACACAGGAGGAATAAATATGGCAAGTATAGGTGGATTGGATCTAGGATATGGATCCCAAACTCAAATCGTCAGAACGAATGTGTTGTGTATCTCGACCCAAAGTCCTGGAATCAATAGTGCAGCAGCGGCTAACCACATTCACAACCAAATGAAGGAAGGAATGAAAGGATCTTTACTAGAGCCAGACTTCACTTACTTCTATGAACTAGATGCGCCTGGTCAAAGCGGATATACAGAAGCAGCACACGCAGCAATCTTCGACCAAGACCCAGATAACACTGGAACTGCAAACACTACATCTGTTTCTACTGGTGGACTACTTCGTGACATTTCCCAGGTGCCTTTGGTCACTGGATCTGCTCATGCAGACGCCACTCAAACCGCCCCAGCGTTTGGTGCTGATACAGTAGCACACGACATTGGTGACATTAGTGGAAACTTGATGCTTCAAGGTGTCCTAAGCGTATCTGGTGTTGTATTGACAGACGAAACCGCAGCAACAACTGCTGGTCTCTTTGTAGATAGCAACGATTCTGATGCATCCCCAGCAGTAGCAGACGCCAACGAAGTCGGCGGTCTCATGGCTGGAGTTATTGGAAACGCTGCTATGAAAGCACAATACGACAACATGTTTGCTGCAACTGCAAGCGGAAAGAACCGTGGTAACCTAACCGCTGGTGCTGGTATCTCTACTGGCGCCCGTCTAGGTCCTTACACTATGGATCTTGAGGCTGCATTGACACAAATGGAAACCGTCACCGACACTGGTGCAGTTGTAAGCACATTGAACACATCACATCTTGCGGCTACCCTTTTGGGACCAGAAGCAATTGTGAGTGTTATTAACAATGATGCATCAATCATCAGTGTGCTTTCACTAGCAAAGGTTTGTTGATTCGGTTAAACGACGATACATAAGACAAGATTACCAAAGCAACCACGGTTGCTAGGATAATCGATTGGCCGTTCACTTTTGGAACGGTCTGCCCCTGGGCACCTTCGGGTGCCTGGGGGCTTTCTTTATTTAGGGAAAGAAGGTCGTAAGTTCATGCGAGCAAACTGCTTTGTTTCTAACAATCCCCTTCTTAACGAAGAGGATTGTTCACAACTAATAGAACAGTTTGCACATATCGTATATCCTGCTAGCATTAGGACAGGTTTAGACAAATCTTACAGAAGCACAAAATCATGTGCGATTAAAGAATCCGAATGCCCCGAATTATACTCTAAGATAGAGTCCTACTGCCTCGATCGCAATAACGAGTTTTGGAATTTCGAATTAGAGGGTCAAGACCCGATTCAATTTCTTCTATACGAAGTCGGCGACCATTACAAATGGCACTTAGATATAGGAAAAGGAAAACATTCTCTTAGAAAGTTATCTATAGTAATTCCCCTATCTAGTGGAGAGTCATATGAGGGAGGAGAATTGTTAGTAAAGATAGGAGAGAAGGAAATATCCGTTCCTCTAAAACAAGGATGCCCAATATTGTTTCCATCGTATATTCTCCACAAAGTTACTCCCGTCACCAAAGGTAAAAGGTTCATGCTGGTAGGATGGATGAAGGGTAAAACTCCGTTTAGATAATCAAAGCCATTATATCTACTGGTGACTTCGGATGGTCTAGAGCCGAAAGGTTCTAACCACCAAATAGAAAGAATGGAGGAATAAGCATGGCAAATGTAAATCAAGGAGTAAGATCAGGAAACGCT
>Ga0233444_10002143_pt1 | contig 21119 bp, 19 predicted proteins | sample SI_124_October20_6_FD_182792 | JGI IMG/M metagenome (GOLD analysis project Ga0233444, IMG submission 182792) | Seawater microbial communities from Saanich Inlet, British Columbia, Canada - SI_124_October2016_10_MG | ecosystem: Environmental > Aquatic > Marine > Inlet | place: Canada: British... | reverse complement strand
TCACCGTCGCTTTTGCATTGGTATCCAACACAATCATATTACGTAAATGTGTTGCCAAGTCCGGTGTTGAACCACTATTGATAACCAGTAATTCAATCGGCTTATCAACCACAGTATCCACGGCAATATGGACCATCACACCTTCTTTCATCAGCAAAGTATTTAATGCCGTCAAACCCGCTTTGTCTAATGCCACTTGCTGACCAAGCTGTTGCTCGACAGATGCTAAAGATGCTGAAAAAGGAAGAACAGTTACCCCCGCTGGTAAATTGTCCAACTGAGATAAAGCGGCCATATATTGACCATCAACTATGACCAGACGATAAGCATCATCCAATAAAGCCAAGCCCTCAACTTGTGCGGCATCAACGCTAGACGCACCAGCCTGATGGGTAAAAGGGTGTTGCGATAGACTCCATAAACTGGTGTATTTCCAATCTTCATGTTTCTTAGCGGGTAGACCTACTTCCGAAAACTGAGTCAAAGCACGCTGACGCAGTGTTTGCAACCAAGCTAATTCTTGTCCTGGCAGTTCGCTACTCTCTGCCACACTGGCAAAGGGTGTCGCTAATTCAGTTAACTGTTTCATGCGGCTGGGCCTTCTGCATGCACCCATGTATAGCCTTTACTTTCTAATTCTTTCGCCAACTCTTTATCACCTGATTTAACAATCTGGCCATCGGATAAAACATGGACAAAGTCAGGCACGATATAATCTAGTAAACGCTGATAATGGGTAATCATCACAATAGAACGATCAGCTGAACGCAAGGCATTCACCCCCTCAGATACAGTCCTTAAAGCATCAATATCCAAGCCCGAATCTGTTTCATCTAAAATCGCTAACGATGGTTCTAATAACGCCATTTGCAAGATTTCATTGCGTTTCTTTTCACCGCCAGAAAAACCTTCATTTACGCCACGATACATGAACGCTTCATCCATATTAACCAAGGCAAGCTTTTCTCTGACCAAAGTCAAAAAATCCATCGCATCTAAGTCATCCAAACCTTGATGTTGACGGACCGCATTAACCGCAGCCTTTAATAAATAAATATTGCTAACACCTGGAATTTCAACTGGGTACTGAAATGCTAAAAACACACCACGACGTGCACGCTCTTCAGCTGGCAGTTCTAATAAATTCTCGCCTTTATAGCTAACAGATCCTTGGGTAATCTCATAACCCTCGCGCCCAGCTAACACATTGGACAAGGTACTTTTCCCCGCCCCATTTGGCCCCATAATCGCATGGACTTCGCCCGCTTTAACGCTAAGGTTAATCCCTTTAAGGATATCTTTACCATCGACACTGGCATGGAGGTTTTTAATTTCTAACATGTTTTATCTCTTTCAAATAAAGTTCATATATAAACAGCAAAGTGACCGGATGGAATTAACCAACTGATCCTTCTAATGACAAGCCCAATAAATTTTGTGCTTCTACGGCAAACTCCATTGGCAACTGATGAATCACTTCTTTACAAAAGCCATTCACAATCATCGACACAGCATCTTCAAGATCCATTCCGCGCTGTTTACAATAGAACAATTGATCTTCACTGATTTTTGACGTCGACGCTTCATGTTCGACTTGCGCGGTCGGGTTCTTCACCTCTATATAAGGGAAAGTGTGGGCCGCACAGGTATCACCCATCAATAAAGAATCACATTCGGTATAATTCCGGGCATTCTCTGCATTCGGGCCAATACGGACTAAACCACGATAGGCATTCGATGAACGTCCCGCCGAAATCCCTTTTGAAATAATCGTCGAAGTTGTGTTTTTACCCAAATGAATCATCTTGGTGCCGGTATCCGCCTGCTGCATATTATTAGTGACAGCAACGGAATAAAACTCACCCGTCGAATTATCACCTTGTAATATCACGCTCGGATATTTCCAAGTAATTGCAGAACCTGTTTCAACTTGTGTCCAAGACACTTTCGAACTCTCACCGCGGCAAGCAGCGCGTTTGGTCACAAAATTATAAATACCACCCTTACCATTTTCATCGCCGGGGTACCAATTCTGTACGGTTGAATATTTAATCTCGGCGCGATCCATTGCCACCAACTCGACCACAGCAGCATGCAATTGATTTTCATCACGCATCGGTGCAGTACAGCCTTCCAAATAGCTCACGTGCGAATCATCATCAGCAATAATCAATGTTCGCTCAAACTGTCCTGTATTGGCGGCATTAATCCGGAAATAGGTCGACAACTCCATTGGGCAACGTACGCCTTTCGGGATATAAACAAATGACCCATCACTAAACACGGCCGAATTCAACGCAGCATAATAATTATCACGATACGACACTACACTACCGAGGTACTTTTTCAGCAACTCAGGATGTTGTTTAACCGCTTTCGAAAACGGCATAAACAAAATGCCTTCTTCAGCTAACTTGTCTTGGAATGTATTAGCAACCGATACGCTATCGAATACCGCATCAACCGCTACACCCGCTAAACGAGCGCGTTCTTCCAAAGGCACGCCCAGCTTTTCATAAGTACGTAACAACTCAGGATCAACTTCATCCAAACTTTTAGGCCCATCTTTTTTATCTTTCGGTGCCGAATAATAACTAATTGCCTGATAATCAATTTCAGGATAATCGACATGTGCCCATTCCGGCGTATCTAATGTCAACCAATGGCGATAGGCTTGCAAACGCCACTCAAGTAGGAACTCTGGCTCACCTTTAATACGAGAAATTTCACGAACCGTCTCTTCACTCAAGCCAGGCGGTAAACTGTCCGACTCAATATCTGTGACGAAACCCGCTGAGTATTCACTCGGAACGAATTCTTCTATTTGTTGTTTTTGTTCAGCCATGGAGTTCACCATCCTGTTTTGTTACTAAGTCACTCTGTGGCACAGAGGAATAAAAATGGATTGGGCTCACACCCTCAACATGGGCTTGATGGACGAGCATATCCGATAATTTCACTTCATCTAATGCGTGAGTTACCGCACTATTGATTCGTTCCCAGTTCGTCTGAACAACACAATGAACTTCCTGATCACAATGACTTTCTGTACTAACACATTCAGTCAAGGCTATCGGCCCTTCAATCGCAGTAATCACTTCTGCAATTGAGATCGCATCAGCCGGCTTAGCCAAACTATAACCACCATGTGCACCGCGTTCAGAATTCAACAATCCACTTTGAGATAAAGCTTTAAGTACCTTTCTCACTGTCGGTAATGGCATACGTACAGCATCGGCTAAAGTCTGCGCATTGTGATGTAACCGCGTATTCTCAGCCAGGTAACTCATCAAAACGATGCCATAATCTGTCAGTTTTCCCATACGTAACATGTCACGCCCTCTTAATTGGGACCATTATAGTCCCAATTGAAATAATAACCAAGTAACACACGGGGTTATTTATCAATCAATTTATGAGAGAATAGCTGCCGTGAACTTTTCGTGTCGTTGCCTGACTATGCAACACACCGTCATTAAATATGCATTTATATAACTTAGGGAAGCTGCTACATGAAATTCAAAACGCTCGCTCTTTTGCCATTTTTATTATCAGGTCCAGCCCTTGTTAGCGCTGCTGACTTAGAGACTGACAAACAAAAACTGAGCTACATCTTCGGTATCCAAGTGGGCCAAGGTCTTAAAGCCGAAGGCCTAGACCTTGAAATGGATGCCCTTTCTGCTGGCATCAAAGACATGATGGAAGGCAACAAGCCGCAAATCGACCAAGCGACTGCTCAAAAGCTAGTCCAAGACTACCAACAGAAAAAACAGTCTGAAATGGCAGAGATTGCAGCAAAAAAACAAAAGGAAGCGAATAACTTCCTAGCAAAAAATGCCAAAGAGAAAGGCGTTGTTGTCACTGCAACAGGCTTGCAGTACAAGATTATCGAAAAAGGCAAAGGAAAATCGCCGACATCTGAAGATAAAGTCATCGCTCATTACACTGGGAAATTATTAGATGGTACTGTTTTCGACAGCTCAATCGAACGTGGCGAACCAGCAACATTCCCTGTCTCTGGTGTCATCAAAGGCTGGCAAGAAGCTTTACCAATGATGAAAGAGGGTGCGAAGTGGCAGTTGGTCATTCCAGCAAACTTAGCCTACGGCGACCGTGGTATCGGTAACATCATTGGTCCAAACGAAACATTGATGTTTGATATTGAGTTAGTCTCTATCACTAAATAAACTTAAACACCGGACAAAGGAAAGACCATATCTAAAGTTTAGATATGGCCTTTTTTATTATCAAGCTATCCAGCAACCAACAAAGCCTAGACTGATTGCAATCAATCACTTTGACCTCATTGATTTTTTCATCTTAAAATCAGGTAGGAGTTTATTACTCAAAATGATAAGTAATCGTTGTCAATGGCTGAGCATCTCCATCATAGTATATTGTGGTGAGAACTTGCCCTAACACGGGTCAGATTCCGGATGACCATCTGGACGTAGGGCTTTTATTGACCAGATTAAAGAGTCTGGCATCAAGGTGACAAGGTCAGTGATGTGAATGTGAAGTTCGATTATTCTTCAATATCAGGTAAGCGTTATAAGCAGCTTCGTTCTTTGAACCGTATTTCTGTTCAAATCGTTCTGTTTTTGACCGGTGTGGCCACGGCATGTTTAATGATGGTTTTAATGACGATTCTATTTAACCGCTGGAATCTCGCTGCGACCTTTTTATTCGGGCTTGCTCTGACCGCCGTCATCATTATCATGCCAATCCTATTCAATCTTGTATTGAGCACCATTCTAAAACGAATAAAATTTGCTAGGCTTTATAAAAAGCTTCCAAAGGTTCAAAGGAACAGCTAGCTTGATTGTTATATTCCTCACTCCCCCTATCATTGGCGATCCGATATTAATTTAGTCGGCCTCCTCACCTTGGCATAACTGCTCCTTCTTTAGAACTAGAACTCAAGCTCTATTTAACTCAAAAATAAATCTGTCTCCTTTACCAAAGACTATCAACAGAAAAACAGTGGCGCCTATGTTTTAATCAAGCAAACCATCCAACCCTGTTTCTAATTTCGACATCGTCGCCATACTACTTAGAATACTATTTTTATCTAAGCCTAATTTTTGCCATTCCTGCATTGGAAATGTCTGTAGTAACACGTCTTCACCTTCATCGCTGTAAGTTGATTGACTGACATAGCGCGCGACATGGACAGCACAAGCTGACAGCGACAACTGGCTATACGCCATTGGCTCCCCTGATTTTTCGACCGTATTAATCAATTCTTCTGGGAATTGCCATTGGCGACAAAGCTCTGCACACGCCTCATGACTAGTAAAGCCAAGGTATTGGCGTTCACTATCAAGACGATCTTGGCCCTGGTAAACCGCCTCTGTGATATCACTGGCTGCATCAGGTTCACCAAGGTGGATCAATATAGTACCGAGGTCATAGATCAAACCAGCCGTAAAAATCATCTCGCTATGACCTAACTGAGCCTGTTCGGCAATCCATTTTGCGTAACTCGCCGTGCGAAAACTATCTTGCCAAAAGTCATTAAGGTCAATATTGGGTAAATAAGGCAATGTCTCAGCTAGCCCAGTGACGATCACTAATTTACGAATTTCGTGCATGCCCAAAATAGTCAACGCTTCTTGAATAGAACTCACTCTTTTTCTCAACCCGAAATGAGCAGAGTTAACATTACGCAAGACTTTAATCGCCAGTACCTGCTCTTTCTCAATATTGCTGGCCACTGCTTTGAAGTCAATATCAGGATCGCTTACTTGGTCTAATAATGTTTTTACGACCTCAGGGACGCGTGGGATGTCATCAATATGACTAAAGAGTAGCTCTAACGCTGGCTGCATAATAATAAGGTGTCCTGTATTGGTGAAGGACTACTATAACCAAAGATCATTACGCGAGAATTGAACTGAATCAAAGAATGGTCAAATTAATAACCAAAACATCAGAGAATAAAAGGCTCAATCATCAGAATGGGTAATCAATAACCCATACAACCTTTCCCAATCAAAATAAGGGCCCGGGTCCGTCTTACGTCCCGGTGAAATCTGGCTATGACCTTTGAGCTGTGCTTTTGTAATTAAGGGATAAGTTTCACATAATAACAAGACAAGCTCAGCTAGCTGTTCATACTGCACAGCTTCAAAATACTGTTCATCACAGCCTTCTAGTTCAATGCCTATCGTAAAATCATTACACGATTCACGACCATCCCAATTTGATTTTCCTGCATGCCAAGCCCGTTGGTGAAATGGCACATACTGCACCACTTCACCATCACGTCTAATCAATACATGAGCAGAGACTGCCATACCAACGATCTGTTCAAAATATGGATGAGCACTAGGATCTAATTGATTCATAAATAAATCATCTATCCATCCCCCGCCGAACTCACCCGGTGGCAAGCTGATATTATGGATAACGATACCACTAATATCATTGTTATCAGGACGCCCATCTTGATTAGGCGAGCTCCTGTAGGGCACACCATCAATCAACCCAGTTTGTTGTTTCAGCTTCATGTCTAACCCAACCTAAAAATCACATTAACCCGTGTACAAAATATTAAAAAGATAGAAAATTGTGTCACCAACCGTTACCCTTCTTTATTTGGCTATTATCGACACCGACATGACATTAAAAAATACTGTGCCAGCAGATCTTATCTCTTCACAAGTCAAATTAGCACTGGAGGAAGACATCGGTCAACAAGATCTCACTGCCGATCTCATTCCATTAACAACACTTGCCACTGCAAAAATTCTAAACAGAGAGCCTGCAACCTTATGTGGCCAAGCATGGGCAAATGAAGTCTTTCAACAAGTTGATGCTAGCATCAAGGTAGATTGGCACTTTGACGACGGGGATCGCCTCCCTACAGACAGTATTATGTGTACCTTAACCGGCCCAGCACGCACCTTACTCACTGCTGAACGTACTGCAATGAATTTCTTACAGACCTTATCTGCCACATCAAGCTTATGCCAACAATACGCACAAGAAGTCGTAGGTCTTGATGTACAAGTGCTCGATACACGAAAAACGATTCCCGGTTATCGACTCGCTCAGAAATATGCTGTGCGATGTGGCGGCTGTTACAACCATAGGGTTGGGCTTTATGATGGTATTTTAATCAAAGAGAACCACATCAATGCCGCTGGCTCAGTCAAGGCAGCTATTACCTTAGCCCATCAATTACACCCTGGTATTCCCGTTGAAGTTGAAGTCGAAAATTTCACGGAAATGGAACAAGCATTAGCAGGCAAAGCCGATATCATCCTACTTGATAATTTCGATATTCCCGCTTTAAGGAAGGCCGTTAGACTCAATCAAGGCCAAGCCAAATTAGAAGCGTCAGGCAACGTTAATCTTGACACTGTCAGACCTATTGCAGAAACAGGCGTTGATCGCATTTCAGTTGGCAGCCTAACCAAAGACATTAAAGCCATCGACCTTTCTATGCGATTTATTTAAGACTATTGCTTATGACTGACATCAGTAATCACGGCTAACTCACGCATCACAGCCGTCGCATAACATCCTGACGGCAAAAAGAAACGTAAGCTTAACGCGTTGTTTTCTAAAAATTGCCATTCAAAGTCTTGAGGAAATAAACGCAACGCGCGTCTGCTTTGCACCAATCCTGCACGCTCTAACCCGACCTGCCAGTCTTGCCAATCTGACAGCGCGGCCTGTTCCAAAGCCAAACACCCTTCTGAGACAATGGCTTGCCCCTTACCCCACATTGGGCCCGTCGGATGAATATCCATCGTGTCTAATCGAGGTTGTATCGTTGCATCTTCATGATCAACATGAAACACACTGCCCTTAGTGCCTGATAACAACATCACATCGCCCTGCAAATAACGATTCCAATTCGCTTGTCCTAACCGTTCATTCAACACTAAATTAAACAACCAAGATCGGGCCGCTGATAAATAAATACTTTTCTGATTTCTTTTCTTCGGTGCTCTGCCAGTAGAAAACCAATGATCAACTCGGGCTAAATTATTACCATTATGCCCAAAGCGTTGTTCAGCAAAATAATTTGGTACACCTTGATTTTGAATAAATTCGAGTGACTCTTGCCAAAGCATTTTATCACCCTGACAATCAGTTAACCGCAATGTAAACCAATTCCCTTCCAACACACCACGCTTTAATTTTTTACCATGCCGCGTTTGCTGGACAATCTCAATGCCTTCCTGCTCGAACAGGGCCCAATCAGGCTCGACTTTGCCTTCTGTCTTGACACTAAACCATTGTGTTGTAACAGCATGACGATCTTTCAAACCGGCATAGCCAATATCAACAGGAGGGACTTGAGAAAATTCAGCTAGCAATTTAGCAACCCAATCCGTATTCATGCCACGCTTTTGAATCGACAACCAAACGTGCCCTCCTTCGCCATCTGGTTCAAAAGGCAGTTTTTCATTAACTTGGAAATAATCGACTTGCTCACGAATCGATGCAGAGCACACTGACGCTGACGCATTAAGTCGGCTTAATGCCGAAAAATCAAACTCACGCATGGTCTTACTAGACGACAGGGGCTAACAAAGCCACGGCATGGGCAGCAATGCCCTCTTTACGGCCAGTAAACCCTAATGACTCCGTTGTTGTTGCTTTCACATTCATTGCAGAAATAGTAATCGCACAATCTGCAGCAAGTATATCTCGCATCTCGGGAATAAACGCCGCCAGTTTCGGCGCCTGTGCGATCACTGTACTGTCGATATTACTCACTTTCCAGCCTTGTTTATAAACATCTTGCACAACGCGACGTAATAACACCCGACTGTCTATATCTTTAAAGTCTTCATCAGTATCTGGAAAGTGATGTCCTATATCCCAAAGGCCAGCAGCTCCTAATAACGCATCACATATCGCATGAATTAACACATCACCATCTGAATGCGCTTCTAGGCCATGACGATACGGCACCCTAACACCACCAAGAATTAATGGCCGACCTTCACAAAAGCGATGTACGTCATAACCATGTCCAATTCGCATTAGGTTTCTCCTTGCTGTTGTTGCAGAAACCAAGATGCCAACGCTAAATCCTCTGGCACAGTGATTTTAATATTATCACTATGCCCTTCTACAATCAGCGGGGTCAACCCCACAAATTCGATTGCACTGGCTTCATCCGTCACTGGCACGTGTTGCTCAAGCGCAGTTTCTAATGCTTTTTTTAATTGATGTAAATGAAACATTTGCGGTGTCACAGCCCGCCATAAATTACGCCGATCAACGGTATCCGTGATCACATTATCTAAGCTAGTACGTTTCACCGTGTCATTGACAGGAATACCTAAAACCCCACCGACATCATGTCGCGATAATAGCGATAACATCCGATCAACATCAGTCAATCTAAGACAAGGTCGCGCCGCATCATGAACCAGTACCCAAGGGTCATCGTCGACAAGATCAGAAAGTGCCGATAACGCATTCAGAACAGACTCAGCGCGTAGCTCTCCACCTTCAACGACATGAAGTGGGCAATTTAAAGACAACGATAAACTAGACCACCACAAGTCATTGGGCGATATGGCCACAACCAAGCCTTCAACTTGAGGATGTGAAGCCAAACGTTGCAAGGTGTGCTCAATTACCGTTTGCTCTTCAAGTTGAAGATATTGCTTTGGCCGATCAGCTTGCATCCGTTCGCCAATTCCCGCTGCCGGTACCACGGCCCAAATACCCAAACTAGTCAGCCTCTTCAATGATTTGAAAAAATGTTTCACCTTCCTTAATCATACCCAACTCACTTCGTGCACGCTCTTCGATGGCATCCAGACCACTTTTGAGATCCTGAACTTCAGCAGCCAACACTTGATTGCGTTCCTCTAGTTTCTCATTATCAGCCCGTTGTATTTCAACAGAACGATGTAAGTGCATGGCCGATGGTAACCCTGCATGACTAAACCACAAGCGATATTGCAATAACACCAGGATCACCGTCAGCAGGATCATTATCGGCTTCATGTAAAATTTAGCCGGCTTGGTTAAAAGCCTTCATGCCAGGGTAACTAGCAGCATCACCTAGCTCTTCTTCAATACGAATCAATTGATTATATTTTGCAATCCGGTCAGAACGCGATAAAGAACCTGTTTTAATCTGACCAGCATTCGTTGCGACAGCCAAATCAGCAATCGTAGTATCTTCCGTCTCACCACTGCGATGTGATACCACCGCCGTATAACCCGCATTCTTCGCCATATCAATTGCCGCTAATGTCTCAGTCAAAGTACCTATCTGATTCACTTTAATCAAAATAGAATTGGCGACACCTTGCTCAATACCACGTGACAAAATTTTCGTATTCGTCACGAATAAATCATCACCCACTAATTGAATTCTATCGCCAATGCGGTCAGTCAATAACTTCCAACCAGCCCAATCATTTTCATCCATACCATCTTCGATGCTTATAATCGGATATTGATCTACCCATTCTGCGAGTAAATCTACAAACTCAGCAGAACTTAAAGTCCGGTTTTCAGATGCCAATACATATTGGCCATCCTTATAAAATTCAGAACTAGCGGCATCTATTGCAATCATGATGTCTTTACCCGCAACATAACCAGCATCAGCAATCGCAGTTAAAATAACCTCAATTGCCGCTTCATTTGATGCTAAATCTGGTGCAAAGCCACCCTCATCACCGACCGCTGTATTCATCCCTTGATCATTAAGTACTTTTTTCAAAGCATGGAATACTTCTGCACCGTAACGAATAGCTTCTGCGATACTACTTGCACCCACAGGTACAATCATAAATTCTTGTAAATCAATACTATTATCTGCATGCGAACCACCATTGATGATATTCATCATAGGGACAGGCATCACAGACGCATCGGCGCCACCCATGTAACGAAACAATGAAACACCAGCATCATTCGCCGCGGCTCTGGCTGCTGCCATCGACACCGCTAATAAGGCATTCGCGCCTAGTCGACTTTTAGTTTCCGTACCATCCAAGTCAATCATTTTCTGATCAAGCGCCACTTGATCTGTCGCATCCATACCGACAACCGCATCACGTAACTCACCGCTGACGGCTGCAACAGCGTTCAACACGCCCTTACCTAAATAACGCGCTTTATCGCCATCACGTAACTCAACTGCTTCACGTTCGCCTGTCGATGCGCCCGAGGGTACTGCTGCACGTCCCATTACACCATTCCCTAATATAACATCGGCTTCAACCGTTGGATTACCACGGGAATCAATGACTTCGCGTCCAATTACATCAATAATCTTACTCAAATCAGTCTCCAATAAATAGCTCTAAAATAATCGTATAAAATATTGATTATTATAGTTTAATAGATTTTAACTAGATTAAAGAATCTTCAATAAAATCTTGCTGCTTAACCGCAGCATCTAATGTCATCAATGTTTCTAATAATGCACCCATACGAGCTAAAGGCCAAGAGTTTGCACCATCACTCAATGCTTTTTCTGGATCAGGATGTGTTTCCATAAAGATACCAGCAACGCCAACAGCAACGGCTGCACGGGCCAAAACCGGTACGAATTCACGTTGGCCACCAGAAGACCCACCCTGGCCTCCAGGCTGTTGAACTGAGTGAGTAGCATCAAACACCACGGGACAATCCATTTTACGCATTACCGGTAAACCACGCATATCAGACACTAAGGTGTTATAACCAAATGAAGTGCCACGCTCACACAGCATAATTTGTGAGTTGCCCGTTGATTTAGCTTTTTCAGCGACATGCGTCATATCCCAAGGTGCTAAAAACTGCCCCTTTTTGATATTCACGGGTAAACCTTGCTCTGCCACTTTCAAAATAAAATTAGTTTGGCGACATAAAAAAGCCGGTGTTTGTAGTACGTCTACGACACTAGCTACTTCAGCCAATGGCGTATCTTCATGGACATCTGTTAACACGGGTAAACCATATTCTTTTTTTACTTTTTCTAAAATTGCCAAACCTTTTTCTAAGCCTGGCCCACGATAACTTTTCGTTGAGGTCCGGTTAGCTTTATCAAAAGACGACTTATAAATAAAAGGGATACCTAAACGATCTGTTAACTCTTTTAATTGACCTGCAACATCCATTGTCATTTGTTCGCTTTCGATAACACAAGTACCTGCTATCAAAAATAAAGGGTGTTTACCACCGACTTCATGTCCACATAACTCCATTAGTGTTCTCCTCGCTTGGCTTTATTTATTTTAGCCGCATTAATAAAGCCATTAAACAAAGGATGACCATGTCTGGGGGTTGACGTAAACTCTGGGTGTGACTGACAAGCAATAAACCAAGGATGATCGGGGATTTCAATCACTTCAACTAAGTTTTGGTCTGCAGACATGCCTGAAAAACGTAAACCAGCTTCTTCTAATACTGATTTATAATTATTATTAAACTCATAACGATGACGATGACGTTCAATCACTTCGGATTGACCATAAATGGTGTGTGCTAAAGAACCTTCCTCTAACAAACAAGCATAGCCGCCTAAACGCATCGTTCCGCCTAGATCAGAATCTTGATCACGCATTTCGACACTTCCATCTTCCTTTTGCCATTCCGTAATCAAACCAATAATGGGGTGAGGTGTCGTGGTATCAAACTCCGTGCTATAAGCACCTACTAAGCCCGCTTTATGTCGTGCATATTCAACAACAGCGACTTGCATGCCTAAACAAATGCCTAAATAAGGGATATGATTTTCACGTGCAAATTGTGCCGTTTGAATCATTCCTTCTACACCACGTTCACCGAAACCACCCGGAACAAGAATAGCGTCCATGTCAGCAAGGCTATCCGCAGCACCTTCTGTTTCTATCGTCTCTGAGTCAACATAATGCACCTTGACCTTGGTCCGGGTATGACTACTCGCATGAATCAATGACTCTGACAAAGATTTGTATGCCTCCGTCAAATCCATATATTTACCAACCATCGCGATATTCACTTCGCCTTGCGGATTCATCAAGTTATCAGCCACTTGCTCCCAACGGCTTAAATCGGCCGGTTTGGCATTCAAATGCAGTTGTTTAACCACAATATCATCCAGACCTTGGCGATGTAGGTCCATCGGTATTTTATAAATACTATCGACATCAACTGCTGAAATAACCGACTTTTCAGGCACATTGGTAAACAAAGATATCTTACGGCGTTCTGATTCTGGTAATGGCCGGTCCATCCGACATAACAACACATCTGGCTGAATCCCTATTGTCCGTAATTCTTTAACAGAATGTTGTGTCGGCTTGGTTTTTATTTCGCCCGCAGAAGGAATATATGGGACCAGTGTTAAATGTATAAACAAGGCGCGATCCCGACCTAATTCTGTCCCCATCTGACGAATAGTCTCTAAGAAAGGCAAAGACTCGATATCACCTACCGTGCCACCGATTTCGATCAGAGCAACATCAGCATCACCCGCACCTTCATAGATACAGCGCTTAATTTCATCTGTGATATGCGGGATAACCTGAACCGTATTACCCAAATATTCGCCTCGGCGCTCTTTACGAATGACATTTTCGTAGATTTGACCGGTCGTATGATTGTTACGACGCGTCATTTTAGCGTCAATAAATCGTTCGTAATGACCCAAGTCCAAATCGGTCTCTGCACCATCCTCCGTCACAAAGACCTCACCATGTTGCAAGGGACTCATCGTACCCGGATCGACATTAATGTAGGGATCAAGTTTAACCAAGGTGACTGTCAGACCACGCGCTTCCAAAATCGCGGCCAGTGAAGCGGCTGCAATTCCTTTACCCAAGGACGACACAACACCACCAGTGACAAATATAAATTTAGACATAGTTTGGAGAGTTCAAATTAAACGGCATTACCAGAATAGTATTGCTCAAATTATCGGCATAAAGTAACAGAATTCAGCTTTTTGCTCAATGAAATTCTGAATTTTCACACGACTTCTATCAATGGAAAATAGCCTTTCTGTCCCGTTAACAGAGCGCAATCTTCACTAAAGCCATAACCAACAACAGCCAGTAATCTATCACCACAAAACAATAACGGAATATGTTCACGCTCCCAGGGTGGAATTGCCCACTCCTGGTACAACTGTTTAAGACTTTTATGGTGAGCATGACCAACTAATTGAATAGTTTCGCCACCTTGTCTAAATCCTAGCTTCAAGCCCTGTTCGAATAACGCCTCACTGATACCCACTTTCTCAACTTCCAACCATGTCATTACCCGACCATCAGATAACAATATATCACCCGGTCCAGAACATAAGTGGTATTCCGTAGGATCTTGATCGATTTGGGGAGATAAAAAGTACAATGTATCTCGATAACGTCTTGCATCAATATTCGCCCAACTCACCACAGGCACTCTATCCTCAGCAGCCAAGCAAACTTCATCTAAAATGCGCTGCAAAATAACCGCCGAGGGCATCGCTAAATCCAGCTCACCCAAAACATAGCGAATTAAATTACGTGCCCGAGCTGGCGACAAATCTAATAAAGCTGTAACCGATATAACAGCTTCGGACAAATCCACACCCATTGTCAGAAAATCTATCGAAGCCAACTCTGACAACAACGCATCAGCCTCTGCACAATATGTCGCACTCCGGCTTAATGATTTGGCCGCACTTGGCCATCTGGCTTCCAGTAAAGGCCAGACACATTGTCGGAGATAGTTACGATTAAAGCCAGTATCAATATTACTAGGATCTTCCACCCAAACCAGGCCATGTTCTTGTGCATAAACTACTACTTCACCCTGACTAATGGCTAACAAAGGGCGCACAACATGCTTACCTTCGAGCATGAAATCAGACGACATTCCAGACAATCCCTTAACGCCAGCACCACGTAGCAATTGCAATAAAAAAGTCTCAGCTTGATCTTCTTGATGTTGCGCTAGTAAAACAACATCACCGGCGGGTACATTATCGGCAATAGCTTGATAGCGTACGGCGCGTGCGGCAGCTTCTAGACCTAATTTAGAAATCTCATTAACAGCGACACGAACACAATGAAAACCAACATTTAAACCTGAAGCCACTTGCTCACAATGACTTACCCAAAGCTCGGAATCCGCCTGTAAACCATGGTCAATGTGAATCGCATGAAGCCGTGACAAATCAATTAGGTCTGATGATGCTAATAAATGTAGTAAAACGTGGGAATCAACGCCACCGCTATAAGCAACCCAGAGTGCATTTTCAGAATAATCCGCTGCGATCTGCTCAGGGATCGAAAACAGATCTTGGTTCACGATTAAGGCTTAGCCTTCAAACTCACCGCAACCTAATAAACGCGCTTGCCGTTGTGCTAATAAATCATCAATTGATAACCGCTCTAAATCTGACAAACGTAGCTCAATCGCACTTTTAACCCGCTGTGCCATTTCATCAATATCACGATGTGCACCACCTAAAGGCTCAGGAATAACACTGTCAACTAAACCAGATTCCTTCAGACGTTCGGAGGTCACTCCCAGTGTTGCAGCGGCATCTGGAGCTTTGTCTGCACTCTTCCATAGGATAGAAGCACAGCCCTCTGGAGAAATCACCGAATAAATACTATATTCCAACATCATTAAATGATCGGCAACACCCACAGCCAAAGCACCACCAGAACCACCTTCCCCAATAACGGTACTAATAATCGGTGTTTTTAATTGCGCCATTTCAAATAAATTACGGGCAATCGCTTCACTTTGGCCCCGCTCTTCAGCATCGATACCTGGATAAGCACCTGGCGTATCAATGAAAGTGAGTACCGGTAATCCAAAACGCTCTGCCATTTTCATCACACGCAATGCTTTGCGATAACCTTCAGGGCGAGGCATGCCGAAATTACGGGCCACTTTTTCACGGGTATCTCGACCTTTTTGATGACCAATAACCACCACTGACCGGCCATTCAAACGACCAATCCCAGTTACAAGTGCTTTATCATCCCCATAAAAACGATCACCATGTAACTCTTCAAAATCAGTAATAATACGGTGGATATAATCAAGCGTATAAGGCCGTTGTGGATGCCGCGCCATCTGTGTGATTTGCCACGGCGTCAAACTCGCAAAAATAGAACGGGTTAAATCAACAGTCTTATCCTGAAGCTTCTGAATTTCCTCAGTAATATTGAGATCGTCACTATCACTACTCATATAACGCAACTCATCGATTTTAGCTTCTAACTCAGCAATCGGTTGCTCATAGTCGAGGAAATTTTGTTGCATCGGTGCTTACCCTAAAAAATCAAATAGTCTGGAATTATACACGTGCCACACAGAAAAGGAGTTAACCTATGATTAATTCACTTCCTTCATCAGAGGCTTCATGTTTGCCCATCCGAATAGCCAAATTTAAATCATTCTTCGAATCAGCATTTAATAAGGCTTCTTCTTGCGTAATTTTACCCGCACGAAATAGCGCTAGCAACGCCTGATCAAATGTAACCGTACCGTCATCCGTACTTTCTTTCATCGCCTCTTTAATATCACCGATATGTCCTTTCAAAATCAACTCTTGGACATAAGGTGTATTCAACATAACCTCAACAGCTGGAATCCGATTACCATCGATACTAGGGATTAGCCGCTGCGACACAATCGCACGTAAATTCAGTGATAAATCCATCTGCAACTGACGATGCGCAACTTCCGGGAAAAAATTTAAGATGCGATCCATCGTTTGATTGGCATTATTTGAATGCAAAGTTGCTAAACACAAATGGCCCGTTTCAGCATAAGCAATCGCGTGCTTCATCGTCTCCATATCACGAATTTCACCAATTAAAATAACATCAGGGGCCTCACGTAACGCATTCTTTAAGGCATTTTCGTAAGTTAAATTATCAATACCCACCTCGCGTTGCTGAACAATTGAACGCTCGTGATTATGAATAAATTCTAATGGATCTTCGATGGTTAATATATGCGAGTTAGAATTACGGTTCCGGTGGCCAATCATGGCTGCTAACGTCGTTGATTTACCTGAACCCGTTGCACCAACCACCAGCACTAGCCCTCGCTTTTCCATGATAATCTCACCCAATACCGCAGGTAAATTCATCTCTTCAAAACGCGGAATCACAGAATTAATATAACGAATAACTATCGAAGCTTCACCCGTTGGCGAAAATATTAACGCGGAAACGGCCAACACCAGATAGCGGCACAGCAAAATTCATTTCTAAAGTCCTTTCAAACTCCTCAGATTGCTCAGAACTCATTAAAGTAGCCGCCATAGCAGTCACATCTCCAGGCGCTAACTTTTTACTCCCAACAGGCCTGATCGTCCCGTTAATTTTAATTTGAGGTGCCGTCCCCGTACAAAAGAACATATCCGACGCATCTTTCTCAGCCATCAGTTTCAAATATGGCATCATATCCATAACGAAATCCCCACCTTAATTTACGCTAATCTCAATATCAGTCCTTGTATTCTAATTGACAAAGCCCATCCAAAACTTTGTGTCACATCACGCTAATTTATTAACCATACTTCATCTTAACTGCTGTGATAATCGGCGATGCTGCCAAGTCCGCTAATAAAGCATCCTCAGGCCGAATTTTCCAATCTGGGCCCAAAGAAATCAAGGTTCTGGCTTCCTGATTACGGTAATCAACTTCAACTGGAATCAATCCATCTTTAAAAGGCGTCATGGTCGTTTGTAAAAACCCTATCCAACCCTGATCATCAGACGGGTTATCGACACTGACCACTAACGCTTTTCCACACATCTCACGTGCTCGTGCGACGTCATAAACCACTTCAGCTGTCGCCGCCAAACCACCTGTAAAGTTATCTTGGCCAATCTTACCCTGAATCACCACCAATTTATCCGGCTGTAATAAAGCTTGATATTGCTCATAAACCTCAGCAAAGACGCGTACTTCAAGCCTTGCCGTCCGATCATCCAGCGTAATAAAAGCCATTCGACCACCGTTTTTATTCTTCATGGTTCTAATCGCAACAATCAACCCCGCAGTAATCACGGGAATCTCATTACGCTGATAGCCTTTTGACTCAGGTGCATCTAATTCGCTAATTCGTTTAGGAATAAAACGGGCGAGCTCTTCCACATAACGATCAATGGGATGGCCACTGAGATATAAACCCAACGTTTCTTTCTCAGCAATCAATAACTGTTCTTTTGACCATTCAGCAGCATTAACCAGAGGTTCATCTTCTGCCTCTGTGGGTTCAGACACCATTAGACCAAACATATCATTTTGGCCACTCTCACTATTTCGGCGATGTTGATCAGCAATCTGTGTCGCTTTAGTTAAACTTGCCTCTAAGCTTGCACGATGTCCACCTAAGTCATCCAATGCACCCGACTTTACTAAAGCATCCATCACTCGGCGATTTATTTTCTTCATATCAACCCGACGGCAGAAATCATACAAATTACTGAATGCATCACCACCTTCGCGTTCTTCAACAATGCCTGCTAAAGCTGCCTCACCAACGCCCTTAATCGCGCCCATGCCATAGCGAATTGTTTTATCATCTGCCACCGTAAAACGGATTTTACTGTGATTCACATCAGGTGGTAATACCGTCAAGTTCATATCGCGACATTCATCAATTAAGCCGACAATCTTATCTGTATTATCCATATCAGCAGATAACACCGCAGCCATAAAAGCCGCTGGGTAATGGGCTTTTAGCCACGCCGTTTGATAGGCCACCAAGGCATAAGCAGCAGAATGCGATTTATTAAAACCATATTCTGCAAATTTTTCCATCAAATCAAAGATAGGCCCGGCCGTCTTCTCATCAATGCCCCTCTTCTGAGCACCTTCAAGGAAAAACTGACGTTGTTGGGCCATTTCTTCTGCTTTTTTCTTACCCATCGCACGCCGAAGCATGTCGGCACTACCCAGACTGTAGCCAGCCAATACTTGGGCAATCTGCATCACTTGTTCTTGGTAGACAATAACGCCATAAGTTGGCTTAAGAATCGGCTCTAAATCCGGATGAGGGTAGTCCACTTTCGCCCGGCCGTGTTTCCGGTTCACAAAGTCATCGACCATGCCCGATTGTAAAGGTCCTGGCCGGAAAAGCGCCACCAGAGCGACGATATCTTCAAACGTATCTGGCTGAAGACGCTTAACCAAATCCTTCATCCCTCGTGACTCAAGCTGGAATACAGCCGTTGTCTCACAGCGTTTTAATAAGTCAAAACTTGCTTTGTCATCTAAAGGTAGATGAGAAATATTAATTTGTTCAAACTCGGCTTTTGGCAAAATCGCTTCAAGGTTCTTAACCGCCCAATCGATAATCGTGAGCGTACGTAAACCTAAAAAGTCAAACTTCACTAAACCTACGCTTTCTACATCATCTTTATCATATTGCGATACCAGACCAGCGCCATTCTGTTCACAATAAATCGGGGTATATCCCGTCAACGCCTTAGGCGCAATAACAACACCCCCCGCATGCTTACCGACATTACGCGTCAACCCTTCCAATTGGAGTGCCAGATCTATCAGCGTTTTAACATCTTCTTCTTTGTCATAGCGCTCTTTTAACAATGGCTCTTGTTCTAATGCCTTAGTCAATGTCATCTTTAACTCAAACGGCACTAACTTCGCTAAGCCATCAACCAAACCATATGGAAAGCCAAGAACACGGCCCACATCACGCAATACGGCTTTTGCGGCCATCGTTCCGTAAGTAATAATCTGTGAAACATGATCTCGACCATAATGTTCCGATACGTATTCAATGACCCGATCACGGCCTTCCATACAAAAATCGACATCAAAATCGGGCAAAGACACCCGTTCAGGATTTAAGAACCGCTCAAACAGCAAATCATATTGCAACGGATCAATATCGGTAATTTCAAGTGCATAAGCCACCAATGAGCCCGCACCTGACCCCCGTCCAGGCCCAACCGGAACACCATTGTTTTTGGCCCATCGAATAAAGTCGGCAACGATTAAAAAGTAACCGGGAAACCCCATCTCATTGATAACATCGAGTTCAATTTGTAAACGGTCATCATAGGCTGCACGTTGTTGCTCAAGTTCCGCTTTATCGGGAAATAACACGGGCAAGCGTTTTTCTAGACCTTGAAAAGATTCTTGTGTTAAAAACTCGGCAATCGTCATCCCTTTTGGTACAGGAAAATCAGGCAAATAATGTTGATCTAATATCAATTCCACATTACAGCGTTTAGCAATTTCAACCGTATTTTCAATTGCCTCTGGAATATCACTGAATAACGTCACCATTTCTTCTGGCGAACGCAAATACTGTTCAGGAGAATAATGCCGTGGCCGCCTTGGATCATCCAACAACCGCCCATCACTAATACACACTTTGGCTTCATGTGCTTCGAACTGCTCAGGCGCTAAAAATCGGACAGCATTGGTCGCGACAACCGGTAAGTCAGATTGGTTTGCTAGCGTGACCGCGGCTTCTAGATAACGCTCATCATCTTCTCGTCCTGTCCGCATCAACTCCAAATAAAGACGATCTGGAAATAATTTTTTCCAACTTTCAACGATGGATATCACTTCATCCTTTTGATTATTTAACAGCGCTTTAGAAAGCAAACCTTCACGGCTGGCTGAGATACAAATCAGTCCTTCTGTTTGTCCTTCCAACCATTCAAAGTCCAGCATCGGAACACCCAAGTGCTGGCCTTCAATGTACGCTCGTGATAATAACCGACATAAATTATGATAGCCCACCATATTCTGACAGAGCACAATAAAACGACTATTATTTTTTGAGTCAGCCTCATCCCTCAATCGAAGATCAGCGCCTAAAATCGGTTTAACTCCGGCCCGAATAGCTGCACTATAAAACTTCACTGCAGCGAAGAAGTTATGCTGATCTGTCAACGCGACCGCAGGCATACCAGCCTTGGCCACAGCAGAAATTAGCGGCTTAATTCTAACTAAGCCATCGACCAGCGAATAATCACTGTGAATATTTAAATGAACAAACTGTGCTGTCATAGAACCGACTTAATCCAAACCAAACATTCAAGGAAATTTAACCGGGCCAGGTTTAGTATCTAAGCCCATCGTCGCTTCAACAATCGACTGTGCTTCTTTCCGACCAACTTCAAATGCATCCGCCTCTGACATCGCAGGATTGAATTGACCTGACA
>Ga0233444_10002139_pt1 | contig 21137 bp, 15 predicted proteins | sample SI_124_October20_6_FD_182792 | JGI IMG/M metagenome (GOLD analysis project Ga0233444, IMG submission 182792) | Seawater microbial communities from Saanich Inlet, British Columbia, Canada - SI_124_October2016_10_MG | ecosystem: Environmental > Aquatic > Marine > Inlet | place: Canada: British... | reverse complement strand
ACCAATGCCGTACATTATACCTTCTGTTTTAGGTAACTTTGAAGCGACTGATAATGCTCTGATTTGTGTGGCAAATCACGTTGGATACAGCTCTGAAGTAGATATGGTATTCAACGCAGGTGGTGCCCTTCCAGACATCTCTTGGTTAGACGCTGGTGAAGTACCAATTGCTTCTATGCAAAACATACTTGATCCAGATGCTCCGTATGCTGAAGGTAACGTAATTGTTCCTACTACTCAAGAATTTGTTATCGTAGCACACGGTTCACAAATTGTTCAAGAAACGGCTGATGCTTATGGAAATAACGATGTATTTGCTGGAATGTCTACAACAATAACTGATACATGGTTTGATAATGGAAACGGTGCGGCAAATGCTGCTGTTGCTGGACACGATGACTTACCTGGTTTATTTGGTATGGTAACTACTGCGCCTTCTGCTTTACCTACACCTTGTGGAATGCAAGCGGTACAAAATGCACCGTGGGATGCTTGGGATCTTGCTACATACGAACAACAAGCAGTTGCGGTAAATGACCCAACTGGTCTTTACCCTGCTGGAACAATGAGCTGTTTATCTCTTATTGGTAACCCTGATATGAGTGAAGAAAAAGCACTTGCTATGTTAGACATGATGGACGAGTTCTTTGCACCACGTATTGATGCTGCTCTTTCAACACCGTCTTCAGATGTAGACAATGAAGGTCCAACTTCACAAACCATTGAATTACCGAGTGGTTGGTCTATGTTCTCTACTTACATGACGGCCTCAGATATGGCATTTGATGCTGTTGTAAGTTCAATTGTAGGTAACGTAACGATAGCTAAAGATTTTAACGGTTCTGCATACCTACCTGAATATTCATTCAACGGTATTGGAAACATGGAATTAGGTCAAGGATACCAAATTAAGACTGATGAAGCTGTTACTTTAACAGTTGGTGGTAGCTACAATGCTCCGGAAGCTAATCCAATTGCATTAGTTCAAGGTTGGAATATGATAGGTTACCTAAGATTACAGCCTGCAGATGCAAGTTTAGTATTAGCTGATTTAACTGCTCAATCGATCATTGAGATTGCTAAAGACTACAATGGTTCTGCATTCTTACCAGAATACAGTTTTAATGGTATTGGTGATTTTGAAGCTGGTAGAGGGTATCAAGTGAAGACGACTGAAGCGGCAACACTAACACTCAATGCGAATGGTTCAGACTACAACAGAACTGTAGCTTTAAAAACTACATTCAATAAAACCAACCACTTTGGGTATGCAGTGAATACTGGATCTAACATGACCATCACTATTCTTAACGATGCATGGGAAGTTTCACCTACAATAGGAGACGAAATTGCAGCATACAATGCAAATGGAATCTTAGTAGGTTCTGCTAAATACACTAGTCCAGTAACTGTACTTACAGTATGGGGTAATGATGCAACTACAAACACAGTTGATGGTCTTGTAAATGCAGAAGGTATGAGCTTTAAAGTATGGAACAAACGTTACAATTCTACAGACGAATTAGTAGTTAAGAATTGGATTGAAGGTTCAAATGCTTATGAAGTAAATGCAGTGAATCAAATTGGTCAAATTGGATATGTATCAAACTCTATTAACAGCAGTACATTTGGCTTATACCCTGTACCAGCTAATAAGGAGTTAAACTTAGACTTAACTTTAGACTTGTCTCAAGATGTTACAGTTACACTTTACAACTTAATAGGTAAAGTAATGAATGTAGCAACTTACAGTTTAGAAAAAGGTTTAAATACAGTTTTATTAGATGTTGAAACATTGAAAGATGGAACTTACTTATGTAAAGTTTTAACGAACAATGGTGAAATTACACGTAAATTCAATGTAATAAAATAAACCAAATCACATTAAATCAAAAGGACACTCTAAGAGTGTCCTTTTTTTTTTACTTTTGAGTTAAATTAAAAAAAAAGAAAATGAAGAAAGGACTATTACTTTCAATGATTACACTAGTAACTATTTCATTACATGCACAAGTAGTAGAATGGCCAACAGACATTTCGGAATTAAATACAGGAGCTAATTCAACATATTTAGTGCAAAGTTCAAACTTAGACGGAACACCACTTATTTTTGGGTATGTTTTGGGTGCTTTTTACACAGACGATGCAGGAAATCTAAAATGTGGGGGGTTTGCAAATTGTAGTGGTTCTCAACACCAACTTGTAGTATGGGTAGATGACGTTTTAACACCAGCAAAAGAAGGATTTGCAGAAGGAGAAAGCATCACATGGCTAGCTTATAACACTTTTTTAGATCAAACGTATAGTGCTTCCATAGAAAGTACAAATGCTTCGGCAAACATATATACAACAAATTCATTTCATGTAGTTACTGCATTTAATGTAAGTGGAGCAGTATCGGGATGTAACGATTCAATAGCATGTAATTTTAACACCAACGCTACAGAAGACGATGGTTCATGTGAGTATGCGGCAGAAAATTTTAATTGCGATGGCTCATGTTTAGATACAGATGGGGATGCTGTTTGTGATTTAGATGAAATTCCTGGATGTCAAGACGCATCAGCTTGTAATTACAATACTATGGCAACTGACAGTGCTTTATGTATATTTGCAACTGGAGATTGTGACTCTTGTTCAGGAGATACAGACGGAACTGGCACTGTGGTTGACAATGATGCGGACAATGATGGTGTTTGTAACGCAGACGAACTAGGTGCTTGTACAGATGAAACAGCATGTAATTATAATAATGACTCCACAGTTGAGACTGATAGTTTACTATGTGTTTATGCTTCAGAAGACTGTGAAACATGTTCTGGAGAATTAGACGGTACTGGAAGTGTAATTGACAATGATTTAGACAATGATGGTGTTTGTAATGCAGATGAAATTTCTGGATGTCAAGACGCAACAGCCTGTAACTATGATGCGACAGCTACCGATTCAGATGGTTCGTGTGAAGGGCTTTTTGGTTGTACGGACAGCACATACTATGAATACAATCAGGAAGCAACATGCGATAATAATTCATGTTCAACACTAATTGTTTTTGGTTGTACCGACAGCGCAGCATTCAACTTCAATGCAAACGCAACAGAAGATGACAACTCTTGTATTGCTGTAGTTTCTGGCTGTATAGATTCTTTAGCTTTCAACTACAATAGTGACGCAAATACATCCAGCGAGACGTGCGTAAACGAAATTGAAGTTGAATTTACGAACTCAACAACAAATTCTACTCTTACCTATAGTGTAGTAGTAGACACACTAAATTTAACCTTAGGTTCAAATGAAATTACAACTGGAGATATTATAGGTGGTTTTTATTTGGTAGATGGTGTCCTAAATTGTGCGGGTTATGAAGAATGGACAGGGGAAGACATAAGCATAAATTTATACGAGGACGACCTAACTACACCAGAAGTTGATGGACTAAGCTCGGATGCAACTATCTACTGGATTGTTCAACAAGATGTTACGCTATTTAATTATTTAGTAGACCTTTCAATCACGAGTGTTCCAGGTGCAAACTTTGTGAATCAAATGGATGTAAACCAAACAATAGTAATCGGATGTCAGGACTCAACAGCCTTCAATTACAATAGTGCAGCAACAATTGCAGATGGTGCATGTGTTCCGTTTATTGAGGGGTGTACAGAAATGGATGCATGTAATTACAATGAGGATGCAAACACAAATGATGGGACTTGTTACACCATTACAGCGACCATAGACTCGTTTGTAATTAATACACCTCTTTCGGTTGTAACAGATGCTGAAAATCCAACTTATACTTGGTTCTTAAATGATGTAGAACAAACAGAAACAACAAATGAGTACAGTCCATTTACGAATGGTGTGTACAGTGTAACTGTTGAAGATGAACTTGGATGTAAAGTTACAGCAACCTATACTCTTGAAAACTTAAGCATTGACGAATTGGATAGTAAAATTAATCTATATCCAAATCCTGCTTCTGAATACGTTGAAATTAATTCAAGTACAGAAATGATTGAAAGTATTAGTGTGATTACCATAACCGGTAAACTAATGCAAGAACATCAAGTAAATGCAATGCAGTATAGAATAAACAATACTGAACTTGCAAAAGGAATGTATTTCATCAAAATAAAAATGACAAATCAAGAAATTACCAAACAAGTACTATTTGAATAATCAATTTTACTTTGCAAACAAAAAAGGCCCTCAAATTGAGGGCTTTTTTTGTTTGTATAAACGTACTAATAAAGTTTAAAACTCTTGCTCTGCAAGATACCTTTCAGCTTCAAGTGCAGCCATACAACCGCTTCCGGCAGCAGTAACTGCTTGTCGGTAAATTTTATCTTGAATGTCACCCGCAGCAAAAACACCTTTAATATTGGTTTCTGTAGAATCAGCCTTGGTTAATAAATAACCTACTTTATCCATATCTAGTTGATCTACGAATAAATCAGAATTTGGTTTATGACCAATAGCAACAAAGAAACCTGTACAGGGAACTTCTGAAATAGATCCAGACTTATTATTTTTAATACGGACACCTTCTACCCCCTTATCACCAAGAATTTCTTCAGTTTCTGTATTGTAAAGCACTGTAATATTAGCCGTATTTGCAACTCTATGCTGCATAGCTTTAGAAGCACGCATAGCATCTTTTCTAACTAACATTGTCACTTTGGTACAGAGTTTAGCTAAATAAGTCGCCTCTTCGGCAGCAGTATCTCCAGCACCTACAACAACCACCTCTTGCCCCTTGTAAAAGAATCCATCACAAACGGCACATGCAGAAACTCCAAAACCGTTCAAACGCTCTTCAGACTCTAGACCTAACCATTTTGCTGAAGCTCCAGTTGAGATAATAACTGTTTTTGCTAGAACAACTTTGTTTCCATCAATTTCTATCTTATGGAAGGATCCATCTGTAGAAAATTCACATTTGGTAGCGTAACCAAAACGAACATCAGTACCAAATCGTTCCGCTTGCTTTTGCATGTCTACCATCATCTCAGGACCGTTGGTTCCCTCAGGATAACCTGGAAAATTATCAACCTCAGTAGTATCTGTTAGTTGACCTCCAGGCTTCATACCTGTATATACTACAGGTTTTAAATCAGCTCTAGCTGCATAAATCGCTGCAGTATAACCTGCTGGACCCGAACCAATTATAAGGCATTCTATTTTTTCTATTTCTTCTGACATTTTATCGTATTTTAGAGGTATAAAAGTAAGCAATGAACTCTAGATTTAAAACTTTATTTTCAACTATTATATTCCTATTTATCGGAATAAATTTTTGCAATTCTCAAGATTACATCAATTACTATAGTGAGCATTCTTCAAACTCATTTTTAAACGAAATACGTTTAACAGAATCTGTAAATGGAGAACAAATAAATATAGATTTACTTAACGCAACTATCTTCTACCTTACGAATATTGAACGAAGGAAAAATGAAATGATTGCATTTGATTTTGGAGCAAATCTATACCTCTCAGCTCAATTGCATTCTGACAAAATGATCCAACTTGACTTTTTTAGCCATACAAATAAACAGGAAAGAAAATGGCGAGAACCAAAAGATAGAATACTCCATTTTGAAGAGCTATACACTGCCTTGGGTGAAAATGTTTTAGAGAATAATTTATTAAACTACAAGGGTAAAACGCTCAGCTATAGAATAGAAGAGTTAAAGAATGGCGATCAGATATACCTCAATGAAAAGGGCGAGCAAATTCAATATTCTACCTACCTTGAATTGGCAAATAGACTTGTACAGCAGTGGATGAATTCCGAACCGCACAAAAAAAACATTTTAAGCAAATCTTATAGTTTACTGGCATGTGCTTGTGCCATAAACTCAAATAAAACACCCATTTTAATTCGTTGCACACAAAATTTCGGACGTCTGTAAACCAAATCTAAAGCAACTCAGCACTCTTCTTATTTTAACTTTAAGCCTACTGCATTAAATTTGCAGAAATAATGTTGTGGTACACTTGCTATATTAGCGCTAATGTATATATTTGCACCTCAATTGTTCGGGGTGTAGCGTAGCCCGGTTATCGCGCCTCGTTTGGGACGAGGAGGTCGCAGGTTCGAATCCTGCCACCCCGACTGAATAAAAAAAAGAGTTCCTATTGGGAACTCTTTTTTTTTGCATCTAATTTTAAATACGAATTATTCAGCTACTTTAAGAATTGAGCAGACAACTTCTTGTTTTTTGGGCCTTCAGAATAATCATAAAAACCTTCGCCAGACTTGAGACCCAATTTGCCAGCCGTAACCATATTGACTAATAATGGACAGGGAGCATATTTTGGGTTCCCAAAACCAGTGTGAAGTACTTCTAAAATGGACAAACAAACATCTAAACCTATAAAATCTGCTAGATGCAATGGTCCCATGGGATGCGCCATACCGAGCATCATAACAGTGTCAATTTCTTCAACTCCTGCAACACCCTCATAAAGCGTATAAACAGCTTCATTAATCATGGGCATAAGAATGCGGTTGGCAACAAAGCCAGGATAGTCGTTAACCTCAACAGGCGATTTTTTTAAATCCTTTGACAGTTGCATAATTCGGTTAGTAACCTCATCTGAAGTAGCGTAACCTCTAATAATCTCTACCAACTTCATTACTGGAACTGGATTCATAAAATGCATTCCGATCACTTTATCGGCTCGATTAGTGGCAGCTCCAATTTTAGTAATCGAAATAGAAGAAGTGTTAGAAGCTAATAGTACATGAGGAGCACAAATCTCGTCTAATTGACTAAATATTTTGAGCTTAATATCCATGTTTTCAGTTGCTGCTTCAACAACTAAATCAACACCTAAAACACCAGATTTCATGTCTGTAAAAGTGGAAATATTTGAAAGGGTTGCACTCTTTTCTTGTTGAGAAATCTTCTCTTTCTTCAACATTCTGTTTAGGTTCTTCTCTATGGTGTGTAGACCCGTATCTAGAGCGTCTTGTGAAAGGTCTATTAACGAAACTTGGAACCCACATTGAGCGAATGTGTGAGCGATTCCATTGCCCATAGTACCTGCTCCAATAACTGCAATTTTTTTCATCCTTATCTTCTATTTACCTCTTCCTTGGAAGACTATTTTAAACGTATAAATTAAAACTTTTAAATCATTAAATATCGACATATTCTCGATATAGATGACATCGTATTTTAGGCGATCGATCATTTCATCTGTAGTACTTGCATAACCATATTTGACCATACCCCAAGAAGTAATACCCGGTTTTACTTTGTGTATGTGCTTGTAATGAGGTGCTTTTAATATGAGTTTATCGGCATAAAATGGGCGTTCAGGTCTTGGACCTACAATAGACATATCACCTACTAAAACATTCAAAAACTGAGGCAACTCATCAATTCTATATTGACGCATAATTCGGCCCCATTTTGTAATTCTAATATCATTGTCTTGAGAAAGTTGCGGACCTAATTTCTCTGCATCTACATACATAGATCTGAACTTTATAATGTTGAATAAATTTCGGTGAATACCTAATCTTTCTTGGTAATAAAAGATCGGCCCCTTGGAACTAAGTTTGACTAATAGGATGGTTACTAAATACAATGGAGAGAGAACTAGAATCGCCAATACAGAAAAAACAATGTCTATAATTCGCTTTAATACAAATTGCCAAACAGGCATTAAATCATGTTTAATTTCAATTAGAGGAACATCAAACATTGATTTCATTTTAACTTTACCAGCCAAAATATCGTAATTGTTTGGCTTAACCTTAAGTAAAACAGCAACCCCCTCTAGGTCATTAATTATTTCTTCAAGAATATGATGTTGTTCAGATCGCTCAATGGCGATTAAGACCTCTTCTACCCGATTCGATTCAATAATCTCTTTAATCTTTTTGTAGGAACCCAAATAAGGAAGTTGTGACTTTAACAGGTAGCCCTTATCATCCATACCATTAACGAAACCAACAAACAAATTGCCACCAGATTTAGGGCTTTGGCTTAATGAATTATACATTTCCACTGCACTTTCTGCACCACCAACAATAAGGGTATTAAAGCCAAATACCCTATTGTGTATTTTATAAACTGTTAACGATGTAAAAATAAATCTGAATAAATAAGTGAGTGAAAAATGAATGCCAAAAAGCATACCTATTGAACTGTAATAATTTTTGTAACTGGGTATTAAATCGTCAAGGATAGCAACAAAGAAGATGACCAAAACTCCGAAAAAAGAGTGAAGAAGTGTTTGGCCCAATTCTATTAATCTTGACTTTCTGTAAACATTTCGATAATACCCAAAGACGAAATAAAGTAAAACCCAAAAAATACTGATGGATGAGATGCCTAGCCAAAATTTTTGGTCAAATAATATAAGCCCCTCTATCCCGTGTATCTCGAGTTCGACAAATTGCTTTCTGTAACAAAAGAAAAACAGCCAAGCTAAAGAGGCCGATAGTAAATCTAAACAGATGTACTTAAATTGTTGAAGTTGTTTATTCATTATTCTTCATGAAGCCATTTAATATTATCAAAGTAAAATGTTGCATTTTCAACATCTTGCCTTTTCTGCATTCCAATAAAAATGCCAAACTCATCTGCTGAACTCCCCAGATTAACTTGATTGGTCATGTGTACATAAATTTTATTCCAAACACTTGTGGAATCGATATGTAAAGATTCGTATCGATTAATCGAACCTGTTTCAGCAGACTTAACAACCACACCTATTTTAAAAGAATGGTCACATTTATAGTCTAACTCCAAAAGTGTTTGATTGTAAATAGACCCAAAACTTATAAATTCAGTATTCATAATTTCAAAAAAATCATGAACTGTATCTATGGCAATAACGCCACTTCCATAACCTTCAAACACCAAACTATCTGTGTTAATTTTACTCAAGATTGTATCACTATCAGATGAGGCCTCTAAAATAACCCCCGCATCCTCAAAATTTTCAATAAAAATAAACGATGTATTTTCTTTATACACTGTTGTACCATTTATACTAATTGTACTGTCTTTGTATAAAGTTATAGTTTGATTGGCAAATGATGATGAAAGTGAATCGGTGCCTTGAAATAGTTTACATTTATCATAAAATGGATACCTAATTCGAGTTGCAGAAATTCCATTTGCTTTGATTCCTGCATAAATAGAAAATTCATGTGCTCCATCTGCTAAAATAGGAACCGTACAAGGAAGTTCAAAAGCGCCCAAAAAAGTCCCATCCATTGTCACCCATGCATCAGTAATTTTTTGAGAGTCAGAGCCTTGTGTACCGTTAACCTGAAGATCGATTCCACTAATATGAAGGTAAGATGGGGTTTCGGCATTAAATTGATTTTTTTCACAAGAACTAAAAAGTGTAAAAAATATTGGAATAATGAGTAAACTATTTCGCATCTAGTATATTAAATTTTACGCTTTAAAAAGAATAACTTTGCTCAAACGAAAATCCAAGCAATTTTATTTTAAATTAAAGCGTAAAAATACAAATTACTTTTTTCATAAGGTAAGGCTACAGATTACTTATTTAAACTTGTGACAAACGGTTCTTTTAAAATTAAATATTAAGAGAATCAAAATAGTTAAATTTCGCAAGGACTATAGGCGAATTATAGTTGAGTTAATCGGAGTTTTTAATAGCTTAGCAAACGCATGCAACTCGAAGACAAAGCAAAACATAAAGGCAGTAGAAAAAAACTCATAATGGAGTTACAAAACATGGGTATTGAGAGTCCCAATGTTTTAGAGGCAATGCTAAAAGTACCACGCCATTACTTTTTAGACTCTTCATTTGAGGAACATGCTTACCAAAATAAAGCCTTCCCTATCGGAACAGAACAAACCATTTCACATCCTTATACAGTCGCATTTCAAACAGAAGTTTTAGCCATCAAAAAAGGAGATAAAGTTTTGGAAATAGGAACAGGGTCGGGCTATCAAACAGCAGTACTTTTTCATCTAGGTGCATTAATTTACTCGATAGAACGACAACATTATTTATTTGACAAGACCAAGCAACTTCTTTCCTTAATGAGGGTTAAAGCGCATCTTAAATATGGAGACGGTTATGAAGGAATTGAGGAGCAGGCTCCTTTTGATAAAATTATAGTTACGGCTGGAGCACCTGTAATTCCTAAAAAACTTTTTGATCAATTGGTTGTTGGAGGAATGATGATTATTCCAATTGGAATAGACGAACAGGTAATGACGCTGATAATTAAAACCTCAGCTAGCTCTTTTGAAAAAATTGAATATGATAATTTTAACCAAAGCAATTTTAAATTTGTTCCGATGCTAAAGAACAAAAAATAAGCAAAACGGGCACTAATAATTGTCTTCTATTGATTTCTTTTATTTTGTGTTATCCCAAGTCTTAAATACTTGTTTTTGTTTCAGTCGATCAGAAGGAACTTCTCTTAGAGGCTCGCACTCTTTTAACGTTTCTTTGCAATCAAAGGGTAATTTTTGATAAAGAGCAGTTCCTTTAGTTTTCCAAGCAATCATCGTATCGCTAACCTCCTTTACCACCTTGGCTGGATTACCAACCACTACTTTTCTGTCTGATATAATCGTTTTGGCAGGAACAAAACTCAAAGCACCTATAATACAGTTGGCCCCAATAACACAATCATCCATTACAACTGCATTCATTCCAACTAAAACATTTTCGCCAATAACACCACCATGAATAATAGCACCATGACCTATATGAGCTCCTTTTTTAAGAATTACAGAGGTACCAGGAAACATATGAATTGTACAATTTTCTTGAACATTACAACCATCTTCAATAATAATCTCTCCCCAATCACCTCTTATAACTGCACCGGGACCAACGTATACATTTTCGCCAATAATTACATTACCCGTAACATTTGCTTGTTGATGTATAAAGGCACTTTCGTGAATAATGGGTTTGTATCCGTTAAATTCAAATATCATAAAATAATTAATTAGTGGCTGCTTAATTTTTACAGTTGATTTACAAATATAAACCTTATAATTTTTAATGATTTACAAAAAATAAACAACTCTTTTTATTTTACTAATAAATATATGCAAATGAATTAAAAACAAGGAAAAAATTGATCATATGAATCTAAAATAGTTAACTTAATGAAATATAATTTTAACTTTATTTAATATTACTGAAATGACCTCCTACAACATAAAAACGAAAGATAACCTCCTACTCTGCATTCAAAAATGGAAAAAACCTAAAAAAATAAAAGGAACTATTTGCATCATTCATGGCTTAGGAGAGCACCAAAATCGTTACAAACATGTCTCCGGTTTTTTTGCAAACAATGGGTTTCAAGTATACACTTATGACCAAAGAGGACACGGCCAATCTCAAGGCAAAAGAGGGCACACCCCAAGTCTAGATCATAATTTAGACGATCTGGACAGAGTTCTAAAGTCGATTAGTTATCGAAAACTATTTTTATACGGTCATAGCTTTGGAGGTAATGTTTTAGCCAACTACCTCATACGAAAACAACCAAATAATGTAAAGGGAGCCATTTTATCTTCAGCTTGGCTAAAATTAGCTTCAGAACCAAATTTCATTATGTTATTTTTGGCTAAAATAATGAATGTAATTGTGCCCCGTTTAACTCGAAACAATCAACTAGATTCTTTTGATTTGTCAAATGAAATAGACTCAAGAATTGAATACGACAATGACCCGTTAACCCATAACCAGATCTCTTTTCGTTTGTTCTCGGAATTTTATTATGCAGGAATATGGGCTATGAATAACTCAGATAGGTTGGAAACTAACACACTCATGATTCATGGTGAGGAAGACCGAATCATAAGTTCATCTGGAACTGAAAAATTTGCTAAAAATAACAGCAAATATGTGGACTATAAAATATTTAAAAACACCAAGCATGAACCGCATAACGACACAGCTCAAATAAAAGTATTCGAATATACGCTTAACTGGATTACTAAAAATATTTAAGAAAAGGTGTCTAAAAATAATCTCAAATGAAATCGAGTGACAAAGAAATGGCTAATGATACTAGATCTAAAGTCTTAGAACTAAAAAAAATCATCGAAACAAAAAAGGTCATTAAAGGAGAAGTTTTGCAAAAACAAGGAGATTTAAAAATTAAATCTTACTACGTAAAAAAGGGACTACTTAGAAGTTATACCATAGATGATAAAGGTAAAGAACACATTTTTATATTTGCTCCAGAAGGTTGGATCGTTTCAGATATGGAGTCGCAGACTAAAGGTTCCCCTGCACAACTCTTTATAGACGCTTTGGAAGACACTGAACTTGAGGTGATTGAAAAAAACATACTAGACCAAACCTCTTCATTTACCTCTACCGAACAAACAAAAGCACATACACTAAACCTAGTAAATAGAATTAGTACACTTCAAAAAAGAGTGCTTTTACTTATGAGTGCTTCCGCAAAAGAACGCTACAAAGATTTTTTAATTACCTATCCAAATATTATTCAAAGAGTACCGCAAAAAATGGTTGCATCCTATTTAGGAATTACACCAGAGGCTTTAAGTAAGATTAGAGGAGAGATGCTAAAATGAGATTGTATTTCTTAATATAGATTAACAAATAAGTCTGAAATAATAAAGATGTTTGTAAAAAAAATTATGAAAACAACAATCAATCTTTTTACTTCAATTGCTTTACTATTAGCTACTATGAATAGTACTGCTCAAAATAGAGTAAGCATTGACAATGAAACTTCAACATTAAATTGGACTGGCAAAAAAGTTTTAGGAGAACACACAGGAACAATAAAATTAGCCAATAGTTATATTGTACTTGATGAAAAAGGTGTTAAAAATGGAGAAATCAATATTGAAATGACTTCATTAACAAACACAGACATGGAAGGTGAATGGTCAGATAAACTTGTAGAGCACCTAAAAAGTGCCGACTTTTTTGATACAGAAAATCACCCAAATGCTACTTTTAAACTAAATGAAGTGATCCATCAATCAGAGTCGCTTCATCTAGCTTCTGGAATACTTACCATTAAAGGTATTAGTAATTCCCTTTCATTTCCCATTCAAATAAAAAATACGGACTCCGTGATGGAAATTTCTGGTTTAGCTGAAGTTGACAGAACTTTATACGATGTAAAATACGGTTCGGCATCGTTTTTTGATAGCTTGGGCGATAAGGCGATAAACAACTTATTCGAATTAAATTTTGAGCTGAAAATAAAAATAAAATAACGTTACTTAAAACTAGACTAAGATCTTAAAATTTATAGATTTTTACTAAACTTATCAAATACCTGTCTCAAAAATCTAAGCCTATAAAACGCTCAGATTTTTGTAACTTGCAAAGCTCCTGAGAAGGAGCTTTTTAAATTTAATTCCATTTTATATAAAAAATATGATACTTAAGAATTATGCCTTAGGCCAATGGACTGCTGGAGAAGGAAAAGGACAATCATTGTTTAATGCTATAACTGGAGATAAAATTGCCGAAACAAGCAGTAATGGACTAGATTTTGGTGAAATGATGAAATATGCTCGTTCGGTTGGTGGCCCAACGTTACGCAAAATGACATTTCACGAAAGAGGACGAATGCTAAAAGCATTGGCACTTCACTTACTGTCAATAAAAAATAAATTTTACGGTTCGAGTGCTCAATCTGGTGCAACCCAATTAGATTCTTGGATCGATATTGAAGGAGGAATAGGTAATTTATTTACATACGCCAGCTTACGAAAACAATTTCCAGATGAAACTTACTATGTGGATGGAGAGCATGCACCACTTTCCAAAGGAGGTAGTTTTATCGGTCAGCATATATGTGTACCCAAACAAGGTGTTGCCATTCATATAAATGCCTTTAACTTCCCAATATGGGGAATGTTAGAAAAAATTGCTGTTAACCTTTTAGCTGGAGTTCCAGCAATTGTTAAACCAGCCACAGTTACTTGCTATGTTACGGAACTAATGGTTAAGGAAATTGTGGATTCTAAAATCCTACCAGAAGGATCTTTACAATTAATCTGTGGTTCGGCTCGTGGAATATTAGAGACGGTTACCTCTCAAGATGTGGTAACATTTACAGGCTCTGCCTCTACTGGTAGAATGCTAAAATCTCACAAGAACATTCTTAATGAATCGGTTCCATTTAATATGGAAGCAGACTCATTAAACTGTTGTGTATTAGGAGAAGATGTAAACCCTGGCAGTGTTGAATTTGATCTATTTATTAAAGAAGTTCAAAGAGAAATGACCGTTAAAGCGGGTCAAAAATGTACGGCTATCCGACGAGTTATAGTACCCTCTAATAAAATTGAAGACGTACAAATAGCTTTAGGAAAACGCTTGGCTAAAACAACCATAGGCGACCCATCTGCTGAAGGAGTTCGAATGGGCTCATTAGCCGGCTTAGAACAACGAGAAGAAGTAAAAGATAAAATTCTTCAGCTTTCAAAATCACAAGAAATTATTTATGGAGACTTAAGTAATTTTGAAGTTGTTGGTGCGGATAAAGAAAAAGGCGCATTCCTCCCCCCCATTCTATTTCTGAACAACGATCCATTCAATAAAATTGATTGTCATAACCTTGAAGCATTTGGCCCCGTAAGTACACTAATGCCTTACAAGGGTATTGAAGAGGCTATTGAATTAGCTAATATGGGCAAAGGTTCTTTAGTATGTTCTATCGTAACAGCTGATGATGCAATAGCTAAAGAATTCGTAATGGGTGCAGCTGCAAACCACGGTAGAATATTAATTTTAAATGCAGACTGTGCAAAAGAAAGTACGGGTCACGGATCACCTATGCCACTATTAACTCATGGAGGACCAGGACGCGCTGGCGGTGGTGAAGAGATGGGAGGAAAAAGAGGTGTAATGCACTATTTACAAAGAACAGCTGTTCAAGGACACCCATCAAGTATTACCAAAGTAACCAATGTATTTCAATACGGTGCTGCACAAATTGAAAAGAACATCCACGTATTTCGAAAACACTTTGAAGAATTGGAAATTGGTGAGACTGTATTTACACACAAGCGAACTATCACAGAAGCAGACATAGTTAGCTTTGCTAATATTTCTTGGGATCATTTTTATGCCCATACAGACGTCACTTCCTTAGACGGAACTATATTCGAGGAAAGAGTTGCCCACGGCTACTTTATATTATCGGCTGCTGCAGGTTTGTTTGTTGATGCAAAAAAAGGCCCCGTACTTTTAAATTATGGATTGGAAGAATGCCGTTTTGTAAAACCTGTATACGCTGGAGCAACAATAGGAGTCCGTTTTACGGTGAAACAAAAAGTAAATCAAGAAAAACGTTCTGAAGAAGAGGTTTCAAAGGGAATTGTTAAATTCTTAGTAGACGTATTTGACCAAACTGGAGAAACAGTAGCTATAGCAACTATTTTAACAATGGTTAAAAAAATAGATCAAAGCAACTAAAATGGAAAATCCAATAGACCAAGGAGGCGTAAATGTGTCCATCGAGAATACTATAGCAAGTATTGAATTTCATCATCCATTGAGCAACTCCCTTCCAGGAAAAGTTTTGCAGAAGCTAGCCAATACAATTACTGAACTTGGAACAAATGATCAAATAATTGTAATCATTCTAAAAAGTGCAGGTGAAAGAGCCTTCTGTGCAGGAGCCTCTTTTGATGAATTAATGAGTATTGATGATCTAGAAACTGGTCAAGTTTTTTTTAGTGGATTTGCCAATGTAATAAACGCCGCAAGAAAATGTCCAAAACTTATTATTGGTCGTGTACAAGGAAAAGCTGTGGGAGGTGGAGTTGGTATGGCCGCTGCAGTAGACTACTGCATGGCAACAAAATTTGCCTCAATTAAACTTAGTGAGTTGGCCGTTGGAATTGGCCCTTTTGTTGTAGGCCCTGCTGTAGCACATAAAATCGGAACCGCAGCAATGAGTCAGCTTGCTATTAATGCTACGCAATGGCAAACTGCGCAATGGGCAAAAGAAAAAGGCTTGTACTCAGAAATTTTCGATACTGTTGAAGCGATGGATGAATCCATCTCAACATTAGCAAATACATTGGCAAAATCGAACCCTGAAGCTATGCAAATGCTTAAAAAAGTCTTTTGGCAAGGCACTTCTCATTGGGATGAATTACTTTTAGAGAGAGCAGCCATGAGTGGTAAGCTTGTACTTTCTGAATTCACGCGAAATGCCATAAACAAATTCAAGAAAAAATAAACATGGCTAAAAAAGCTAGTGTAAATAAAAACACCTTAATTGAAGCATACAGGCTCATGAGTACGGCTCGTGCCATGTCTGACTTATATGAAGTCAATACTTCTGTTACGGGTAAATATGTGCATGCAACTTCTAGAGGACATGAGGCTATTCAATTGGCCATGGCCATGCAATTACTTCCTCAAGATTGGATTTCGCCCTACTACAGAGACGATTCCATTTTGTTAGGAATTGGATTACAACCCTACGATTTAATGTTGCAACTTTTAGCTAAAAAAGAGGATCCTTTTTCTGGAGGAAGAACTTACTATTCGCATCCTAGCTTAAAGAGAGATGATATGCCTAAAATCCCACATCAATCATCGGCAACCGGGATGCAAGCTATACCTACCACAGGAATTGCAATGGGAATTCAGTATTTAGAGCAGCAAAAATTAGCTCAAGATTACGGCAAAAACAAGCCCGTTGTAGTTTGCTCTATTGGGGATGCAGCTATGAGCGAAGGAGAAATTTCCGAAGCCCTTCATATGGCAGCCTTAAAGCAATTTCCAATTGTATTTTTAGTGCAAGACAATGAATGGGATATATCGGCGCATGCTTCTGAAATTCGTGCCAATGATGTTTCACAATACATTAAGGGTTTTGAAGGTATTGAATTAAAAACTATAGAAGGAAATGATTTTATAAAATCATACACAACAGTTAAAGAAGTATTAAGCACAATTAGAACAGAAAGACGTCCATTTTTAATACACGCAAAAGTACCCCTTTTAGGACACCACACCTCTGGAGTTCGAAAAGAATGGTATAGAGACGACTTAGAAGAACACGAAAAGAGAGACCCAATACCTATTTTGCGTTTGCAATTAATAAATGCTGGAATTAAAGAAAATGAATTAGATAAGATAGATACTGAAGCTATCCATTTTGTTCAGGCAGAATACAACAGAGCACTTAAGGCTGAAGATCCTTTGCCGGAAGATTTGTTTACGCACGATTTCGCTCCTACTCCAATTACCGAGGAAAAAGGAGAAAGAGCTCCAGCGGGAAAAGAGAAAACCGTGATGGTAGATTCCGCGCTCTTTGCTGTACAAGAACTAATGGCTAAACACCCAGAAGCTCTTTTGTATGGACAAGATGTTGGACACCGTTTGGGTGGCGTATTCCGTGAAGCAGCTACATTAGCTCAAAAATTTGGAAATGATCGTGTTTTTAACACACCTATACAAGAGGCTTTCATAATTGGCTCAACAGTTGGTATGTCTGCTGTAGGTTGCAAACCTATTGTAGAAGTTCAATTTGCCGATTATATTTGGCCAGGCTTAAATCAATTGTTTACTGAAGTAAGTCGTTCTTGTTACTTATCGAATGGGAAATGGCCCGTAAGTGCAGTAATACGGGTGCCTATTGGAGCTTACGGATCTGGTGGGCCATACCACTCCTCATCGGTAGAGTCTGTACTAACAAATATCCGTGGAATTAAAATCGCTTACCCCTCCACTGGAGCAGATCTAAAAGGTTTAATGAAAGCAGCATATTACGATCCTAATCCGGTTGTTATGTTAGAGCATAAAGGTTTGTATTGGTCAAAGATAAAAGGTACTGAAGGCGCAAAAACTATTGAACCTGATGAAGATTATATTATTCCATTTGGTAAAGCAAGAATTGCTTTAGAAGCAGAAAATGCCCATATTGAATCAGGCAATTCTTTGGTTGTAATAACTTATGGAATGGGAGTTTACTGGGCAAATAATGCAGCCCATGCGCACAAAGGAAAAGTTACGATTTTAGACCTGAGAACACTGGCACCAATAGACACAAAGGCTGTATTTGATACCGTTAGAAAACACAACAAGTGTTTGGTTTTAACTGAAGAGCCAAAAGGATTTGGTTTTGCTCAAGCTCTAGCAGGTGAAATTCAACAAGAATGCTTCGAATACTTAGATGCACCAGTAAGAGTATTGGGCGCAGAAAACATGCCTGCCATACCTCTAAACAGTACTTTAGAAGAAACTATGATCCCTAATGCAGCGAAAGTAGAAAAGGTTCTTACAGAAATTTTTGCGTATTAAAATTGATGAATTAGAACGTAATTAACACTAAATATACCTTAAAACAGAACTTAATTTTACCAATAAAAAAGCCCTAAATGAAATTCATTTAGGGCTTTTTATACGCTCGTTCTTTTTATTTAGTCAAAAGAGCTTTGTTGTAATTATCAATAGCTACGAAGTAATCTGGATCTTCGAGCACATTAACGACACAAATTTTCTCAGCTTTTTTAATCAACTTCACGCAGTCTTTACTTAAATGCCTAAGGTGAATAGTCTTTCCTTTGGAAAGGTAACGCTCTGTTAATTTATTTATGGCTTCAATAGCCGATTGATCCATAATTTTAGATTCTTTAAAATCTACGACGACTTCTTTAGGATCTTCATCCACTATAAATTTAGAATTGAATAATTCTATAGAACCAAAAAATAAAGGGCCGTAAATTTCGTAATGCTTAACACCGTGTTCATCAACAGATTTACGTGCACGAATGCGAAGTGCATTCTCCCAAGCAAAAACTAAAGATGCAACAACTACACCCGCAATTACTGCAATAGCTAAATCAAAAATAACCGTTAAAACGGTAACTAAAATAATGACAATGATGTCGGGCAAAGGAATCTTGTTCCATACTTTAAATGTATTCCATGCAAAAGTTCCAATAACAACCATAAACATAACGCCAACAAGTGCGGCAATAGGTACCATTTCTATGTAAGCAGATGCAAATAATATAAAGCACAAGAGTGCTAAAGCAGCAACAATACCAGACAGCCTTCCTCTACCTCCTGATTTAATATTTATAATACTCTGCCCAATCATTGCACAACCACCCATACCACCAAAAAAGCCATTTACAATATTAGCTGCTCCTTGCGCTACACATTCTCTATTTCCACTACCATGAGTTTCTGTAAGCTCGTCGATCAAGTTAAGTGTCATTAGCGACTCAATTAGACCAATAGCCGCAAGTATAAGAGCATAAGGCGAAATAAACGCAAGAGTTTCAAAAGAAAATGCAATCAAAGGAATATTAAAAGAAGGTAAGCCAGCTTTTATTCCCTCACCTCCACCAGCAACAATAAATGACTTTACCGTTTCTGTTTCAATATCACCAAATATAACAAGTAAGGAAACGGTAATAATTGCAATAAGAGCAGCAGGTAGTTTTTTAGTTAATTTTGGTAAAAAGAACATAATAAACATGGTTAAGCCAACCAAACCAAGCATCGTATACAAAGGAGCCCCTTCAAGCCAATTGCCTTCACTTTTGAACATACCAAGTTGAGAAGTAAAAATTACAATTGCCAGGCCATTTACAAATCCCATCATTACAGAATGAGGTATCATTCGAACAAATTTACCCATTCTAAAAAAGCCTGCAGCAGCTTGTAATACACCTGTTAAAATAAGGGTTGCAAACAAATACTGAAGCCCAAGCATTGCGCCATCATCACCCATAGCATTACCTTCTTTAACTAAACTCACCATTACTACGGCTAAAGCGCCAGTAGCTCCAGATATCATACCAGGACGACCTCCAAAAATAGCGGTAATTAAACCCATCATAAATGCTCCATACAAGCCTACAATAGGCGAAATTCCTGCAACAAAAGCAAAGGCTACGGCCTCGGGAACAAGGGCAAGAGCTACGGTAATTCCAGATAAAAGATCGTCTTTTACACTGCCTTGATTTTTATCAATAAATTGAAATGAAGACTTCATATAAATCGTGTTTAGTGAATGTAATAAGCCGGCGAAGATACATACAATACTTTAAGCTACAAAGAAGGTTTAAACATAGCGTAAAATGAGCTCTTTTAAGGATTAAAATAATGATCAAAACAAAAAAAATAATCAATGCAAATAGTAACTTAGCATTCTAATTTAATAGGAACAAAAATGAAACAACTTATTGAGTGCGTCCCAAACTTCTCTGAAGGCTCAGACATGTCTGTAATAAAACAAATTACAGACGCAATAGAATCGATAGACGGCATAAAACTACTTAATGTAGATCCAGGTAAAGCAACGAATAGAACAGTAGTAACATTTGTTGGTAGCCCTGATGATGTGATAGAAGCAGCCTTTTTAGGCATTAAAAAAGCTTCAGAACTTATAGATATGAGTAAGCATACTGGAGAACATCCACGCATGGGTGCAACAGATGTTTGTCCTCTTGTGCCAATTGCAAATATAGAAATGAATGAGGTGGTTAAGTATGCTCATAAACTTGGAGCTAGAGTTGGTACTGAATTAGGAATTCCAGGATACTATTATGAAAATGCAGCAAAAAATACAACAAGACGAAATTTAGCAAATGTTCGTCGTGGAGAATACGAAGGATTAGAATCCAAATTGGTTACTTCAGAATGGAAGCCTGACTTCGGGCCAGCAGAATTTGTTAAAGCGATCCAATCTGGAGCTACAGCAATTTCGGCTCGTGATTTTTTAATTGCATACAACGTAAATTTAAATACAACCTCTACTCGAAGAGCTAATGCAATAGCTTACGATATTAGAGAAAAAGGAAGAATTAAACGTGAAGGTGAAAAACTATCTGGAGCAATAATAAAAGATGCTGATGGCACTACTTTATGGACTCCTGGAGCACTTAAACACGTAAAAGCCATTGGTTGGTTTATTGAAGAATATGGAATTACTCAGGTAACCATGAACTTAACAAACATAAAAGAAACACCCTTTCATATTGCTTACGATGAAACACTGAAAAAAGCAGCTGCTAGAGGGGTTCACGTAACAGGCTCTGAACTTATTGGGTTAGTTCCAAAAAATGCAATGCTAGAAGCCGGAAAATACTTTTTGAGAAAACAAGAACGATCTACAGGAGTTCAAGAAAGTGAAT
>Ga0233444_10002137_pt1 | contig 21157 bp, 12 predicted proteins | sample SI_124_October20_6_FD_182792 | JGI IMG/M metagenome (GOLD analysis project Ga0233444, IMG submission 182792) | Seawater microbial communities from Saanich Inlet, British Columbia, Canada - SI_124_October2016_10_MG | ecosystem: Environmental > Aquatic > Marine > Inlet | place: Canada: British... | reverse complement strand
GTAGCGATAGACAATAGAGGTGGCGGCGGGCTGCGCCGCTGGGCAAAAGATAGATCAGGAGAAGGTAATATATTATACACACGACTAATCCCTCGAGTGGCAGGTGAACGGTGGTAGGCACAACCACCAGATACGCACATAGCAAATATAGCCGGACGACGAGCTCAGACGACACGCCAGTGATACAGTGGGGGCTGCCGAAGTCATATACACGAATCCCTAGTCGATACGCCATATATTATATATACGACCACCGCTGCCAGCAGACTGAGTATATACGGCAGTAGCTCGCTACATAGACTCACTCTAGTACCGGTACGTACTAGACCTAGCTAGATCCAGTACCGGTCGAATAAAGAACGACGGCTGCACAGATAGATACAGTACTGGATCACGTACTCGCAGACACGAGAACACACGGACGCAGCGCACCAGCTGGGGCACACAGTAGGAAGCATCGCAGCTGGAATTCGCACAGCGAGCAGCACGTCCGAGAATATCGGAGCATCGCTGCTGCACAGCAGGATGAGCAGCAGAATCGCACCTTGCTAACTCGTCTGGCAGCGTCACTAGCCCAGCCAGCCAACTCGTCTGACAGCGCAGCCAGCCAGCGCGCAACGACACTCAAGGTGCGCCACGCCAGCTGCAGATGAGGGCACACGGTGCTAACCCACAGAAAGACCGTCACCCACGACCCCGAGAAGCAACGCCAGCGAAGCGATCGCGTTGCTCGCCTGGACTTCAGTGCGAGTACCACGTGCTCAGCATCTTCACCAGGGTGATAGTAGTGTGCGGCGGCCGAAGCGGATACGACCAGGCCCGCATCCTATCAAGGCGGCTGGAGGCCCTCCTGGTTGGGTCACCCGACACGCTCAAGCCGACCACTGCGATACCAGGAGCGCCGGGAGTGACATCGGATGATCTCCACAAGATGTACCAGTGCGTCCGCTGTGGTGCAGCCGCCCATCACCCTCGCCGTCGCCGACACACGACCGAGGAAAAAGCAGAGCAACTGGCTGCAGCGATCAAGAGGGCACGGGCTATCGGGCACGACGTCAACCCGGCTGCGCCAGAGATTCGAGCAGTCCTCTGCCTGAACCCTACATGCAGCGCCAAGCCCACCACCGATCATGGCCATGGCGCACCGCCGCTGCATCCACCACCAGTGGCGCGATCTGGACCGGCAGCAGCACAAGCACGGCCACTGCCACCGACACCAGCTCCACCCTCGTCACCAGTATCCCGCATCACCACCAGCATCGCAGCGCTGGCAGTGGCACCACCAACGACCAACCCCGACTTCATCGCAGGGATCCAGAGAGAAGGCAACATAGCAGTCGCGAGGCAGCTCTTCACGGCACCAGCCGACGAGAAAGGCCCTCCGCTCGGCACCGACTACATCAACAAGCACATCACGGCGGACGCATGCGACGACGTTTGGTTCGGCCCGGAGCAGAAGTCGGTGCTGGCGGGGCGGCAGCTCTGTCCTGGACTGTACGAGCTTATGGGACTGCGCGCAGTCGGTGGCAGTGGGAAAAACCACGGAGCCTACCTGGCATCGGCATGGGCGCAAGAGCTGCGGCGGGCAAACGACGGGCCGTTCCTCGTCGTGTTCGAAGCAGTGGGCACCGCGGAGCGCTATTATGGCGAGCAGCTTGGATGCCTGCGCATCGACAAGGTTTCCCACAGCAAGGCCACGCAACGACGAGTCCGGGATACGTTCGAACCGATCTGCAACGAGAACCAGCTCGCCACTGTGATGAAATGGTACTGGAGCCTGGTCGTGGACAACGACTGTGGGATCTTCTACGCGAGATCAACGCACTGCGACCGACTGTTCGACCGGGTCTAGGCGAGAGAGAGCGAGAGGGTGAATGGAAATGTAATATATTAGTGTACACCTGCGCAACCAACCACCCTGCCCGCACACCGATCGCATCGGACATAGAGGCAGTAGAATGGAGGCTCGCGGCGCAACTCCCCACGTGGGCACGCGATCTGGTGGCGCGCCCGAGCCAGACGGAGATGCTCTGGGCGACGCCGCACCCCCCGCGCAGATGGAGAAAAAACCTCGGCGCTGCACCCAGGCCTGCTGCACCGGCAGCACCACGCGAAGCTCTCCGCCGACAGCCCGAGCCCGCCAGGGAAATCCCTAAGCGGCGAAACCTGTGTGACGAGCCCCCCCTTCCCGTTCTGGGTCGCCAGCCGCCCACCACGGAAGATGACGTCCGGCATGTCTGGCCGGAAGTAGAGCCCAGCGACCATCCGACTCCGAGCCTGGTAGTACGCCCCTGGCCCAGAAAAGCGCATGATCCTGCCCGTGTGCATGTCGGTGACGTAGTAGGTCGGGGAGACCCCACGAGGTATCGGTAGCACCTGCTGCCGCTTCACCACGGGGGCGGGCGACGGGTCAGTCGCCTCCCGTGGCCTCTTCGTCAGCAGACCTGCGACCTAGCGAGGCAACGACGCGGCGACGGAGGTAAGCACAGCACAGCACGCACAGCCAGCGGTCGCAGCAGAGGCAGTGACAGTATCATGGGCAGAAACGGCCATCAGGCGCGCGCCACGTCAGCGGCAACACCTGCGGAACCCCACACCATCGCACCGTCAGCAGGGCGGAGGGGTAGAGAGGCAGCAGCGGCGGCGGCAGACCTGCGCCCCAGTGAGGCACTGATGCAGCGACGGAGGTAGGCACGGCACAGCACACAAAACCGGTGGTAGCAGTGGAGGCAGCAGCAGTGGCACGAACAGCGACGGCCACCAGACACGCACCGCATCAGTGAGCACGATCAACGACAGCGCCACACACAGGACCGGTGGCAACAGCAGTGGCAGTGGCAGCAGCACGAACAGCGACGGTCATCGGGGTGCGGCAACACCTGCGGTACCCCACACCATCGCACCATCAGCAGGGCGGAGGGGTAGAGAGGCAGCAGCGGTGGTGGCAGACAGGCGCCCTAGCAGTGGAGGCAGTGGCAGTGGCACGAACAGCGACGGCCACCAGACACGCACCGCATCAGTGAGCACGATCAACGACAGCGCCACACACAGGACCGGTGGCAACAGCAGTGGCAGTGGCAGCAGCACGAACAGCGACGGTCATCGGGGTGCGGCAACACCTGCGGTACCCCACACCATCGCACCGTCAGCAGGGCGAAGGGGTAGAGAGGCAGCAGCGGTGGTGGCAGACATGCGCCCTAGCGAGGCACCGATGCAGCGACGGAGGTAGGCACGGCACAGCACACAAAACCGGTGGTAGCAGGCAGTGGAGGCAGTGGCGGTGGCACGAACAGCGACGGCCACCAGACGCGCACCGCATCAACGAGCACGATCAACGACAGCGCCACACACAGGACCGGCAGCAACAGCGGCAGCAGTGGAAGCAGCACGAACAGCGACGGTCATCGGGCGCCCGCGTCAGCGGTACCCCCCACAGAACCCCACCAGGTCGCACCGTCAGCGGGACAGCGGGGCAGCGAGGCAGCGACAGCGACACAGTGCACAGCGCAGCACGCAGAACTGATAACGACGACGGCAGTGGCAGCAGCGACCCATTGGCAGCTCACGTTGGGCGACGCCTTGTCAATGAACCCGGCCACGGGTTGGGAGACACCGTCGGAGCTGCACTGCAGCGCCTCATCGAGCACCTCCACTGGCGACGCATCCGTACGGCGCAGCTCCCCCGGCAGCGCTTCAGCCCGCATGGTAGCGGCGGCAGCGTCAGTGACTACAGCAACAGGGCCGAGGCTGGCAGCGAGACGGGGCGGCGCAGAGATGACTATTGAACATACACCCGCGCCGACAGCAATCACGAAGAAGAACACGGGCACGCTGCGACGGCGCGCGATCCGCCCGCTGCCAACCACGGCCACAGCACAGCGGTCACGCCATCGAGAGGCCGCGCCAGGCCGGACGGCGGCCGGCCACCTGGCGCAGTGATATGTAGCTCTCCCAGCCGACCGGCGCAGGCACACTACGAGCAGGCTTCAGAATCAGCGATCGATCGCAGCCGAGCAGGGGGGGCTAGGAACCGGCATATGTTGCATGCTAGATCTAGGATCTAGCTAGTACGAGCAGCGAGCTCGTACCTCGTACTACCTACCATGCGTACGAGTAGCGTACAGCTACACAGCGTACGAGTACGACTGCCTGCCTGAACTGAGAAGTGCTTACATTTTGATGCTGCCCCCATCAAAGGACATGAGATGCCGATCTGGAATCGCAGAGCAGGTCCAGTGACGTCGCGAGTCCGCGAGTCCAACGAGCAGGAGCTGTGATCGATCTGAATCAAGAAGAGCTGCCGATCGAATTCAACTGAGCCAGAAGTTCGGCTGCTGGGTGAAGCAACAGCAGGGATTCGCAGCCAAAAGCCGAGGCAGGCAGCAGCCAGCCAGGCCGACCCGGCCCAGCCAGGCGCGGCCGGCCAGCCGTGGTACGCGTACCTCGCCGCCAGCAACCCCGGGTAGGGTGCAGGCTATGGGGGGGCACCGGTACACTGACGGATGCCGCCTCTCCTATGGTCGGTAGTCAAGGTACCGGAGAGCTCGCAGACGGGCAGGATCGAGTAAGAAAGTGCCGGGGGGTGGGGGGAGCGAACAAGCTATCCAGACGGTGGGATTGGGACTACTCAGCACAGATTACATGGGGACGGCTGACGGATCCGATCCGGTCGAGTGTGGGCTAGTGACGCCTCGATAATCGGTAAATACCGTCCGCATAACGTCTCGACACTCGACACACGCCGCCCCAGTAACCGAGTATCCATTGATAGTCTACGACCGGGGCACCGATCAGGCACGTCGAGGCTAATAATACATGTACATTAGGCATTACAGATGAGGGGTGCATGTCGTGTGCGCGGCGGCGATATGGAGCACCCCCGTGTCGCCCGTCGATAGCGTGGCCGATCGTCACGCCGCGCAGTCTATGCACCCGCAACGGCGTCGGGGCCGTGCAGGAGCGGCTGCGCGCTATCGTCCTCGACCGGCGCGTCATCGTCCATGCGCAGACCGAGGGACTCGATCGGGGTCTGGTGCGCTGGCATCACCTCCTTGCCCGTGAAGACGAACTGCTGCGGTTTGAACTCGAGGCGGGCGACAGCCTTGGGCTGTGGATCCGTGCCCAGCGGAGCGTTGACCTTGACGGTGACTTTACACAGCACGCGAACGGCCGCGCCCACGAACTGCTGCGCGTTCGCAGCGGTCAACTGATGCTTCGGAGCAGCGTAATAGTTTGGCGTGTGCATAACGCCCCCGGTCGCCGGGTTGATAGAGTACACGTACATCGCCTTCGCGGCGTACCGGTTGAACCACAGCACAGGTGGGTAATCACCCTCTACGCAGAGGAACGTGCACTTCGCGTAGTGGCTGTACCGGTTGCTCAGGTTCTTAGGAGCCTTGTGGGCCTGCCGCAGACGGCTCGATGCCTCCGGTGCCGAGAGAGCAGCGATGATCTTCGCGCCCAGAGCCTGCACACGAGCGTGGGTGTCTTCATCCAGACGCAGCCGCATCGTGGGGTTGGCTTCACCGAGCCGGTTGGTGATATTCTCAATGATACCAGTCACGTTGACCCATATCGACGCCATTTGCCCGGTGGGCAGCTGCGACCCGAGCTCGACGTACTGACTGTACGACTTCATCTTGGTCTCATAGATCTTGAGTGGCGCACCAGGCGGGAGCATCAGCAACACCCCGTCGGTGTCGAGAAGCTGCTCGAACGACATGGCCTGATCGTTCTTGTCTTCGATGGAGGCCGTGATTGGCAGACGGACGGAACTGCTGCCCACCAGGAGAATGGGTGGACCAGGCGCGCCGGCTTCGACGGGGCCGCTTGGATCTTGAACCGTGGACGGGGGCGACGCCACGCCCGGTGCCGCGGCCGACCCTGGACTGGACTGGGCCGTGTTGCGCTTCTTCCTCGGTGGTGCCATCGTGCACAGAGTATTCAGCCAGGTGGGAGCGCCCGACGATGTGCGTGTAGGTCGATGCGTAGGTACCGGACCGGCGACTGGTGTGTTGTCGTTGTTGGCGTGGTGGCAGGCAACGGCCTCCCAGACGAGTAGAGTCGACCTCCCAGACGAGTTGAGTCGGCCTCCCAGACGAGTTGAGTCGACCTCCCAGACGAGTTGAGTCGACCTCCCAGACGAGTTGAGTCGACCTCCCAGACGAGTTGAGTCGACCTCCCAGACGGGTTGAGTCGACCTCCCAGACGAGTTGAGTCGAGCTCGTTGGCGATCGACAGACCGGAACCGTAATAATTGGCGATCGAATTCCCGCAGACCGGGATGCAATAACACTCGCAGACCTTTACACAGACAGTCGACACTGTTCCAATCAACAGCCAGCACAGGCCGACATAGGATACCCACCCACATCGACGGCGACCGCACATGGAGAGGCGCCGTTACATGACACTACTTCTCACTGGCGCACCGTGCGCTGGCAAATCGACCATCGCGTCGTTGCTCGGACAGCTCCTGTCACAGCCCGACACGAAGATAATCATCGCACCCGAAACGGCAACGGCGCTAATCATAGCACAAGAATGTGCGGAGGCAGACTCTGAGCCAATGGGCCCACTCGAATTCCAGCGGCTAGTTCTATCAGAACAAGTGCGTGTGGAGAACGATGCACGCGAGATGGCGGAGGCGCTGAGCGCCAACGGCCACGACGTGCTATGCGTCTTCGACCGGGGCCGGCGCGACGGGAAGCTCTTCTGCGACGCCAGCACATGGGCGGCGATCGACGGCGACCGGATCTCGAACTCGGGCCAGTACGACCTCGTCTTACATCTCACGTCACTGGCCGTGGACGCACCGGCATTGTACGACGACGCACAGAGACGGGGTCAGAACGAAGCGCGCCGACACACGAGGGAGCAATCCGCTGCGCTGTGCCCACAGTTCGCAACACTGTACCACGACATGCCGTGCGTGACGATTAACGGCTCAGCTGCCCCCATCGCGGACAAACTGATGGGAGTGCTCTCTCGACTCCACGAACGCGTCCCGTCGTCGATGGTGCATCTGAAAGGAAGACTCACAACAGAAATAACGCATGCAGTATGTGCAGCAGTCATGTGGCAGCTCTATATCGACCTAGATGAATGCGACCGGGCGGACTTCGAAGACTGGGCGTCAAAGCGCGACGCAGTGTGAACACACGTTGAATGTATTACAGCCACGCCCACATGCCCAGTCACACCACACGCAACCGCCTTCGAGCACATCATCACAGCAGCCGCCGCAACAAGAGCACCTGGTCGAGACGGTAGACCTTCGAACACGCGTAGGGCGACCGCTCGAGATTCCGGATGCCCTCCTCTTTCCAGAATGCCGGCGGCGCGTTGGTCGGCACGAACAGCCCGACACAAACCATGTCGACCCACGACACATACGCCTCTAGAACACGCAGCTGCCGCTCAGAAGCACGGCACAGCCCATGGATGTGCACGTCACGGGCCAGAGCGACCTCCAGCACCACGAGCTGGTACAGCCCAACGGACGGCATCGGGTACCCACAGATCGGTGGTGTACCACCATGGGCCACGATACGCGACAGAGACCCGACCGCCTCGCTCACGTGTAGCCCAGAACCATCCCCGTCCCACTCGGCGAGACCGGCGGTGTTGACGAAACGATCCGACCGGAACGCGTGCAGGAGCCGAGCCTTTGATGACGCAAAGACAAGCTGCGTGGCAACATCCCAGGAACAGGCAGCGTCTCGGCGACGGCACCTCTCCTGGTACCGCGCACACGGGCACGACCCAGGCCGACCCTGCACCGAGGCAGCGGCAGACGTAGGCGGAGTGCACGTGCACACGCACTGGCGACGATCAGTGATGGCCGCGGCCTGCAGCTCGAGAATCGACCGTGTCACGCGCCGGTCATCGCACACTGCACCTGGGATGGTAACACCCGGCCGCAGTAGCAGATGACGTTGCCGCACGCCAAGCCGCACGGCTGCGATCAGACGGTCCGGCACGATAGCCAGTGGATACGCGCGGTTGTTGTCACGGATACAGTAGCGCCGATCCCGCCGTCGCATCCGCACTTCACCGACCGAAAACGTCCACACATGGCCCGCGTTGGTCAAGATAGCCTCGCCGTGATAGCCGTCCTCGAATGCCCGCAGACCGGGATGCGGTCCGAAAACTATCTCGCGGTCAAGTTGTCGCTGGGTCAATACCCATACAGCATACAAGTGGCCAGATCGGACATCATCCGAGCCAGAAACCCACGCAGCGTGCCGCGTGCGCAGCAACGGATTGTCTCGAAGAACGATTCGCGCGAACACGCGGCGGAACCGAACACGGGCGTCATCGGTTGGTGAAGGGAAGAGAGGGACCGATCGAGCACGAGGATGGAAAAGCCGCGCCACCCGCGTCCCCGACAGAGACCGCCCGACCGGCAGCGGTGGATTGAGCAAGCGCAGAGCACCACGCACGAACAGCGGCACCGGCACCAGTGTGTAGCAATAGCACAGCCGATACTCGCCGGTGCGGCACCGCGACCACCTGACCTTGCGGCGCGACAGCCCGCGCAGCCACACGTCGAGGACGGAGCGCAACGACGCACCACTGCAACGCAATACACGCTCATGCGCACAGGGGTCATCGCCCCACACGTGGCGCGTAAGATACAAGATCACCCGGTGGACCCACGGACCATGCAGACGGGATGCAGGTGCATCGTCACAGACCGAGCCACGGCACTGCCAATAACAATGATCAATGATCTGCATGGCCCGCTCGGTGGGCGTCGACGCCGTGAGCGCGTCTGCAAACGCGCCGTCTGGGACACGCCGATTCCCATAGCCACGGAGCGCAACGCCAGAGCACGGGCGGATCGACGGTCGCATCAACTCATGTGGCCGGATAACGAACTGGACCTGTAGCAGAAGCCCCCAGTACTCACGAAACGCGAGGCACCTCCGCGACGCAAATCGCTGCAAGCGCCGCAGTATCACCACGCGCTGGCACCTGACCTGCATGGTGCCAGTACGCATAGCACCATGCGACCACGCTGGTGTACCCTGAAGGCGGATCAGGTTCGAAATAACATCGCGGACACACCGCGAAACCACCGCCAGCGCTCCCCACTCGCGCTCGCTCAAGACACACAGCAGAGGCTCGATGAAGGCATCGAGATGCGCAACCAAACAGAACGGGCCAGTGCCCCGACCGCGCGACCACAGCTCCGACGTCATGCGCGCGGTACGCCGCCCGCGTGTACACACGGGCATCGGCGTCACTGCACTCGCGAGACGGACGAGGCACCCGCTGGACGATCGACGGCGCACTCGCGAGGCAGCTGGTGAGGAAGCCGGCGAACGCGTCCGAGATTCCGACTCGACCCGTCTCGGAGGTCAACTCCACCCGTCCAAGAGGTCAGAGTGCGAGCCAACAGCGGGGAGGTCACCTCAACCCGTCCGGGAGGTCAACTCAACTCGGCTGGGAGGTCAACTCAACTCGGCTGGGAGGTCAACTCAACCCGTCTGGGAGGTCGACTCAACCCGCCTGGGAGGTCGACACCCACCCGAGAGACGCCAACTCCACCCGTCCACTCCGCCACGCACGACGATCGGAGCACCCGACGCATCGACCACGCCACGCGTGTGAGGCAGCACCATCCAACACCCCACACGGCACACGCGATGCGCACCGATATCGTCGCTATCGCCGTGTACCGAATCGACCCAGGCGGCAACATCGACCGCGTGCTACTGGAAGAGCGCATGACACCGGCGCTCTGCTGCGGCGGGGCGTGCGGGACCATCGGTTTCCCGGGAGGCAAAGTGGAGACGACCGACCTCGGATCACTCACCAGAGCAATGGAGAGAGAGCTACGCGAAGAACTGGTGTTTACGGACCAAGGCGCGCCACACCTGCCGCAGATAACCGGGCCAGTCGGTCGCCTCGACCTAGGACCCTTCCGGATCTCACTGTTCACGACACGCATCCCGCCAACGGCGACAGTCAGGTGCACGGAAGAGTACGCCGGAAGAGTTCGGGCACTGCACTGGCGCAGGCCGATCGCGATCCTCACAGACACGGAGCCACGCATGATGCCCTCCACGGAGCTACTACTGGGCATGGTACCATTCCCCCCCGCGGGTCGGAGGCACCGGGCCCGGGCGGCGGGAACGAAAGGCACGGAGCTGCCGCCGAGCGGCCGGGCACCGAGCACACCGGTCACAAAGAAGCGCAAGCGAGCTCCACAGGTAAAACGAACGCAATAAACACCGAGTATTAGCTACACCGTGGCCGGGGAACCCCACGCGCCGCTATAGCGTCAGAACCACCCGGACCACCCCAGCCTTCCACGCGACGGCGGAAGTCTCGGCGGGAAACGTGAGCCCGTAGTGCGTCTGACGCTCGAACGCGATCGTGATGGTCGAGACCTGCCCCGCGTTGCGCACGCGACGAACGGTACCGCGGAAGTAGGCCGGCTTGCCATGCACATGGTAGAGAACATCCACCACGGACCCGACCCCTGGTTGGACGCTGTCACTCGGCCAGTACTCCTTGGAAGGCATACCAGTTGGGTGGACGAGACCGTGCCGTCGAGCGGGGGCGGGCGACGTCGGCGGAAACCTCGAAGACGGGTGGAGCACACCTCGCGGACGGCCAGAGTACAGCTGCCGGACGGCCAGGCTGACAGCCCACGCGCTCGGGCGGCCGCGGGCGGCGGATACCGTACACAGTACGACAGGACCGTACCGCCGAGAGCGAGTTGTACCACAGTACGACACGCAGGCAGAGCTAGACTCGACAGTCGTACCGGGAACAGCAGTACTAGTACCGGTACCAGCTGCTAGCAGCACCAGCTGCTGTACTGGCAGGCCCTGCCAGCCGACTTTCCCCGAAACAAAACAGCCAGCACGGAATAAACCCAGAATGAGCCCGGCTGACGATCCCCGCTAAAAAACACATAAATCCGGAATATGTTCACTAAAATACAGGCGGGGGGCGATAGTTACAATGACAAGCATTGTCTATCGAATAGGCGCCCGGTGCGTAGCGATAGACAATAGAGGTGGCGGCGGGCTGCGCCGCTGGACAAAAGATAGATCAGGAGAAGGTAATATATTATACACACGACTAATCCCTCGAGTGGCAGGTGAACGGCGGTAGGCACAACCACCAGATACGCACATAGCAAATATAGCTGGACGACGAGCTCTGATCGTGAGATGTATGCTATATTTATTTGGACACTGGCTGATCGCGATCCAAGTCAACTCGGCTTCGGCTCGTCGGGCGTGTCCCCAGGCTGACTGTCCGGCTCAGCCGGCATGGCGCAGTCACTCTCGCCCTGGGCCTCGTTGAACGCGGTCAGCTGCTTTGCGCAGTGCTGGAGACTCATAAACGGCTCCCACGTGGTCTCGGAGCAGCCCGCCCACTTCACGCGGAACTCCCGCACACCGTTGTGACAGCGTGTGCCGCAGATGGCTTCGACGGCGGACCCAGCTTGATCGCGCTCCTCCGTGTCCATCGCCCGCACGGCCGCCGCCACCACACGCGCCCGCTTCGGAGGCGGTGGCGGATCCAACTCTGCACGGCCAACGGCACCAAGCGGCACACACGCCTGCTTCCGAGGTGGTGGCTGATCCAACACCACACTGGCAGCGACGCCAGACAGCGCAGCACCAGCCGCTCCCAAGTCCAGGACGTCGAAGTACGCGCCGAGGTGCCGTTCGGTGGCAGTTCGGACGTGGTCGAGCGCACCAGCCAGTCGCCGCTCCTCGTCGCCCACAGTAACGGGCAGCACGTGCGACGCACCAGCGCGCGCCTGCTGACGGCCGGGATCGTCGCGCTCGCTGATCTTACAACTCAACTCTGAATATGCCAGGTAAGCCCGTCGCACCTCTCGCTGGAGGTGGGCAGGAAGGCTACGTACGATCTGATCCCACTGACGAGCCGACGAGGCTGCGTCTCGCACGACACGGCCCTGCGCGTGAGCCACGGCACACAGTCGACGCGTGCTATCAACCACCGTTTGGCCATCCCCGACCGCGGCGGCAGTCCTGATGCCACGCACCAGATCGCCGACGCCATGTCGAGGCGTCACATCACACGGCGGCACGCCCCTTGCGTCGTCGCCGCCGTCACCCGAATCCTCATCGGTGTCCATGGCACACGCTCCGTCGGCACGACCATCGACTGGGTCCTGGTCGCCTCGGCCCCTGCCACCTGGTGTCTGCGCCGTCGCCGCGCCCGAGTGGTCCTCATCGAGGCCGCTGTAAGCCCGCACGGCCCTGTCGGTGTCGTACACCCTGTCCGTGTAGCTCTGCTCGAACACGCGCAACTCGTCCCGCTGGCACATAGCAGGCCCAGCGAGACGGGTCACACTGCCAGGCTGACATTGCAGTATCCGCAAACACTCGGAGCTGCGCACGCGAGACAGCATGACGTACAACGAGCAAAGCGTGTGTCGCAATGGGGCGGGGTAGTCACCGACGAGCACGACGATCTGTTCCAACGTCATACCCTGCACCTTGTAATCGGTCAGCGCGAAGGCCAGGTCGTACGAGTGAGTCTCCTTAGGGACCGATGTCATGAGACCCGTGGCCGCGAGCATTCCCGTGAGCCGGTGATCGCGAGTAACGAGATCCTTGCCGTCCGCGTCCTGCTGTATAAGCGGCAAGGCCACCAAGCCGGCCAGGTCACTAGCACACGCGGTCCCGCGGCCCCACAGCACGCCCTTCGCCTTGAATTTCGGAAGGACGGCCTGGACGTTCTTTGGCAGCTCGGTGCCGTGCCAGGTCGCACCAGCGCCGGACACCCGCGCCACGAAGCCGCCGATCGCCTCGCGGTCCAACGTGATGACCCCGCCTTCGTAACTCCCTGACGCCGCCAGCGCCGCTTGCACCTCTCGGGAGGGCCGACGAGTGAACTGGAGACCGACCAGAACCGCAGGAGTGCCATTGGCCACCCCCCTCGCCGGGTTCACGGAGTAGGAGATCTGCGCGGGAGCCCCTTCGCAAAAGTACCCCCACAAGCTCGGCTCCGAGTCGTAGACGTCACCAGGAACGACCGTGCTCGACTTCCACCGCCAGCGGAACACCGGCAGCTTTTGAAGCCGACCGTACTCGATGACCTTGGCACGGTTAATCACGTGCCGCACGGAATTGCTGAGGGTCGCAAACGGCCCGAACCGGGTCCTTGCCTCACGTGGGTCGAACGCGGTCACCCTGCGCAGGTACTCGGTAACGTACGTCTCGTCGGTGGGCTCACACAGCTGCGCCAGGCAATCAGCGAACGGCGGGTCGAGGTGAGCACGGTGGTTGTGCGTGAGGTCAAAGCGAACGGCCTGCCGAAGCACCCGCAGCCCTTCTCGGAAATTGCGGGTCCCCTCCCGCGCAGTTTGCTCGTTCACGGGCATACCAGCGGCGCGCTTGTCGGTGTTCAGGAGGTCCAGGAACCACGTACCGGCCGCCCCACACGGCGGCAGCTGCGAAAGGTGCCCGGCCAACAACAGCGGCAGCCCACCGAACACCTCGTCTGGGCGATTGCGCACGCATCGAAACAGACGACTGACACGCCCCAGCACTTCGGGGGTGAGAAACGACACCTCGTCGATGATCAACCCGACGATGTCCCGTGGAGGCACACCAGCCTGCTCCGAGAACCGCTTCTGGAAATCCGCGATCTGCCGCCCGTCTGGGTCCGTGTCCTGCAAGACCATGGCCGGCAGCTTGCACAGCTTGTGTATGTTCGCGGACAGGAAAGGGGCGCAGCAGACACCGGTGAACCCCGTCACCACGACGGGACCAAACGGAGCGCTCCGAGCCAGTATCTCATGGATCAGCGCCGACTTCCCGGTACCAGCACCCCCGATACAGAGCAGCGGATCCGCACCACCGCCGCTCGCACCGCCGGCCTGCTCGCACACCTTCTGCATGAACGCGCCGACCACGGAGTCCTGCGCGTCGTTCAGCAGCGGCCGATCCGCCTCGCGTTGCAGCACCGACGACGACACCACACCCCCCGTCGACGGCAGGCGCACGGGTGGCCGCTGCAGCTCCCGGAACGGTCGCACGCACGCGTCAGCGCGGAACCCGAGCGTCGCCGTCGTCCCATACCAGGACGACCTCGTCGCGGGGCCAGTGGCAGCACTCGCCACCGGATCGGCGGTACCCTCGTCGTCGCCATCGGCGGTCACCGCGCCCACCAGCGGCACCCCGGCGTCATCGCACCCCTCATCGAGAGCGCTCACAGCACCCGCACCTTCCGTCAGCCCGTGCTTGACGTACCGCTCCAACGTGGCGCAGCGCGCCGCCCTGGCCGTGGCGCGTCCAAGGGCCGCCCCGCTCTTCGCGCCCGCGACGGCTCGATCGGCCGAGGCGACCCGCAGCATGTCGAACACGCTGTCCGCGCCCCACGCGCGCTCATCGGACGCTGGAGCCGCGGTATCATTCCACATGGCACGACTCTGGCGGCGGTGGGTGTTGCCAAGATCGACGACGCCGGGGGGCGCATCGAAGCCACCGACCGCGTTCTCGACTTGCCACCACCGGTACTCGGCCACGTCACACTGCAGGCGCAACTTCGCTTTCTGTTGTCGATCATCGCCACACACAAGCGATCGACCAGACGAGCGCTTGCTCACATCACGCAGCAGCCCGTCAGCCACCTCGCACGTGCGTTCCATGTAGCAAGGGTACTTAGGGCTGCTCGACGACCGCTGAAGACGCAATGGCAGCTGGCCCAGCGGCTGCTTGAGCGCAACGAGCTTCCCTAGCTCGAGCGAGTACCCGCTCAACGCCAGGCGCCATTGCTCGAACTCGCCGACCGTGATCGCCGGCGCGAAGTGCTTCTGGACAGGCGCCGCGCTCTGGCGGCCCTGTGCAGGGTACCCGTCTTCGTAACCCCACGGAATCACCAGCGCTGCATGGTACGCCGCCCAGGTCTGGAACTGGCGCAGCGGCGCATCCGCCTTCGGACGACGCGGGCCCGTGCCACCACACAACACTGGCATGGGAAACTTGTGACGGCGCACGCACACGTGAGTCTCCGCCAGCGGATGCTGCGCCAGGAACCGATACTGAGCCTGACACTTTCGACCTCGGGTGCCAGACCGGCTCTGTGGGTCGAACGCACTCCCCTGTTGAACCCGGCGATTCGGATCCGCGTCCTGCACGAGCTTGCGCACCTCATACAGCTGATGGAACTCCAGCGCATTGAGACACCGCAGCTCCCGACTACGGTACATGTAATGATGAGCGAGGGACGCGAACACATCCGACGCGCCGACCCGGTACTTGTGTAGCGACGCGGTCCCCCTCCAGCCAGAGTCGCCCTCGAAGCCATTGCGCTCGCGCATATCAGACTCCTGCGCCGTCGACGCGGCCCTCCCAACCGGCGCGTAGTCCGCCTCGCGCTTAGAGATCGCAACGGCCTCGTCGAGCAGGTCCCAGGCGTTCACGTACGACCGCGTGTCCTCCGCCGTCTCTGCAGATTGGTTCAGAACGACCATCGCCGCCTCCGTGGCGCTGCGCTCAGCGCCACTGTTGATGATCCGCTGCGCTAGATGCTTCGATAACCGCTCCGCCGTACCAGAATCGTCGGCCCGCGAGATGTGCGTCTTAGTCACCTCCCGATGGGCAGTGGCGATCACGACCAGCAGCTCGTGCTTCATATTATACTGCTCCTTGATCGAATACTTTGCGAAATAAGAGCTGGACGCCTTGGCGTTGGACCCAGCACCGAGGGTGTACACAGCCGTGTTACATTCGAGCGCCGCCGACAGGACCTCGCTGTACTGCGCAACGACGCCGTTGTCACAGTAAGCGTCGGTGCACTGGTCGCGTAGCCAGGCGTCGACCCCCTGCTCACTGTCCATGTGCTGTCTCAGCGCCGTCTCGGTGAGATCGGCAGACTGTAACCACCCCCGCGACAGCACCACGTCGTCTTCGACCGCCGACGCAAGCAGAGCCAGGACCTCTTTCGCAGTCGACGGCAACGACTCCGGCGCTCCGCGTGGCGGGCACGGGCGAGCGATCTCCACCACTAAACAGCGGTCGTCGCGCCGCAGCATACGCCGCAGCGCCGACCCCTCGGTGCCGTCACCGGGCGGGGGCAGCACTAGCGCCTCGACCGCTGGCAACAGCTCGTACTGAAGATCCCGCTCCTCCATCACGCGACGGACGCCCTGCCGCTCGCGATCCGTGAATGGCCGCTCGGACGCCTCGGCGCTCCGGCGACCGCCGACAACGCACGCTTGACACCAGCGCACATCGCGAGGAGCGATCGCATGCGCGGGATCGTGCGGCCGGGCCCGCAGTTGCTCAATACGGGTGGGGATGTTGTGCGCAAACGGGACACAGAAACGGCAGCCGTCCTTGCCCAGCCGGCCCTTCCTGCACGACGCGACGTGCCGGTGCCGGTTGTAGAGCATCGCGACGAGCTCGCCACGCCGACGAAGCGGCGCAACGGCCTCGGCGGCTGGCGCCAGCAGCACAGACGCCAGGCCCTCGCACAGTTTCTTCCTCACATCGGGGGCACAGTCGGATGCACCCGCCGGCCAGAACGGGGCCAGTGCCGCTTCCGCGACGCCGCCCTCGACGAGCACGCGCCGCAACACCGACAGATCCGGGCGGGGCGCCCGCAGGACCGCCTGTGCTGCGAGCACATTCGCCACCGGAAGCGTGACACTACTGCCACCGTCGACGCCGGCGCTGCACACGACCAGACGTCAGACGCGGCGCGCGAAGAGCAACGAACGCACTCACACAGCGACGGCAGGCGCGGCCGACGATCCAACCCGTTGCTGCACGCGGGCAATGACGTGATGCGCGAACGGCAGATCCGACCTGACCTGCAGGACATCGCATCGCAGGGCACACGCGGCGTCAACCGTGTCACAAACACAGGCGCGGCGATCCGCATCGGAAATGCAGGTGAACAGGCGGGGCCAACGGATGCACCACCATCATACCCCGCATCAGTAGCAGCAGCGGCAGCCGTGCGCAGCGACGCGCCCCGCCCCCCACCTGTGTCTCGAGCGCCGCCAAAAGCTGGCCCCGGAGCCCCTCAATGGACGCCACGTAGGACACGAACATGGGCATGGCCGAGCCGTACGTCATCATGTGGACGTGCTGCGAACCACGGCCGTTGCACTCCTTCACCATGCCAAACCTGCCCCATGCACGCGTATCATCCGCGTCGAAACACCTGCAGGGCAGTCGCGAGACGACGCACCCGCGAAAGCGGCCCAGGAGACCCTTAGGGCTCCTTTCGAACGAAGCAGACCCACACGGAGTCGCATCGAGCCCGAGAAGTTCCCGATTCGCCAGGGTGACGCGACGGTCAAAATGCAGGGTGGCCGCCACAGGGTTACGAACCACGCTCAGCCACCGCGCCCGCTCCGAATACTCGCCCTCGCCAGAGCGGATTAACGCGGCGCGCTGCTGTAACGCGTCGACGTTCAGACCAGGGCCGCGCTCCAACGCCACATGCGGCCAGCGGAACATCTTGCGGAACGGCAAGCTGTCGCGAGCGGTGCTCAGGTCACGCAGGTCGTCCGGCGCCGCCGAGAGGAAATCTGCGCGCACGGGACCATCAGCACCGCAGGCAACGCGCAAGCAACGGTGCAGCGACGCACGGCACGCCGGACCCAGCCATCGATTGTACCCGAACAGCGTGCCTTTGAAGGCGGTGCGGCTCGCATCTGTATACGGCGTCGCCTGGGCAGACAGATTGACGAACGGCATGACATCGTGCAACAACTGCACGGCCGCGGCGCCACGCGGTTCCTGGCACGCCGCAAGCAGCCTCTCGTGCGTGCGCGGGTCGGCCATGAGAGCTTCGATCTTCCGCAACGAGCCTGGGGACTTCCGAGCCCGCACAAACACCGCCCTGTTCACGGCGTGACGGGTGATGGTGTCCGCCATGTTGAACACGAGCGGCAGGTCCTGCGCGAACCGACCGTCGTAGAACACCATCAGGTGCCGATACATCTCGCGCGTCAGCGGCTTGCCTTCGACCAACCCCTCACCAGTCGGGAACAGATCGTGGTAAGCACCGTACAGACACGTCGACTGGCTCCGATAGTCATCCAGCGCCTCGGTCCCACGCCGAAGCAAGCGGGCGACGCCGAATATGACGTCGCCGGCCATGTTGGAGGCGTCGCGGCACCCAGCGACAGGCTCCTCCTCGTCATCGCCCGTGCCACGGGGTGCACGCCCGCGGCCCCGCACCTGCGCCACATCCGACACCTCGCAGTCCGACGCCTCGCGCGCTGCATCACCGCCCACCGCCCGACAGCTCACGTTGGGCGCCGCCCGGCCGATGAACCCGGCCACGGTTTGGGAGACACCGTCGGAGCCGCACTGCAGCGCCTCATCGAGTACCTCCACTAGCGACGCATCCGTACAGCGCAGCTCCCCCGGCAGCGCTTCAACCCTCACGGTGACAGCACGCTGTAGCACGTCCGCATAGCTATCGCCGGGCGAACGCGCGCGCAGCTCCCGCTCCAGGGCAGCGTCATCCACGCCGTGGGACACGGCACGAGACCGCAGGTCGACCAGATCCGCCCCTGGCTTGTCGAGCCGAGCGGACACGATGCGGAGCTCCTTCACCCACTTCTCCGTGCGGCGCATGTGCCCCAGCATGATCAGCGTGTACACGACCTCCGTACACACCCGCATCTGCTGCATTGACAGCGCGGCCCGCTTCAGCCTGTCGAACTTGCTATCGGGTCCCACGAAGACCAGCTGCACCCGCTCAACCGCGATGCGGAGCGCGGCGACGGCGTCCTCCGTCGTCACGCACGGCACGCAGCCGCGCGCGCTGTCGTGAGCATCCACCAGCGATATCGGAAAGTACATCGTGTGTTTACTCAGCCGCGCATGCGAACGCCCGCCATCGCCACTGGACCGCCCCCCCGCCGCCCGGCCCTCGTCCGCAACCTTCAGAGCCATGACGTGCAAGTAAACCGTCGCCAGCATAGTCCTCTCCAACACGCTCGCGACCGGCAACCGCCAGCGTAGCTTGTCCAATGTCCGGTGCGCGCCCGTCAGAGAGTCGAACACTCGTTCCACAGTACGCAACGGCAGGTATCGACGGCCGCGATCACGATTCGCCAGCGAGAGCTCAGGCGCCGTCGCCCTCAGCTTCCTGGACCCCGGCGCGCCCACCATGCAATGCCCGCACACGAACATCGTCGCCAGATCGGTCGCCCGCGCGCCACCGGTGCTCACTGTAGCAACCGCCTCCGCAACCAGAGAGAAATAGTGTCCACCCACGCGCATGACATGACGAAGATCCAGCGCCGTAACAACCACGCGCTCGTACTCGCCCTCATCATCATCGTGCTCGATGTAAACGCCACACTTCAGCGACTTCCATCGCTTGATGACATCGCTTTTCACACTCAACCATGGCGGCAAAGCATGCACAGGGACGACACATGGAACCGAGCCCTCCCGCTCGAACCGGAGCGCGTTGGCGGCAGCCTGCTGACGGAACACCTCCGCCGCAGCCGGCGTAAGAGCGCACCACTGCTCCTCCAGCGGCTGATCCCAGCGATCTTCGCCAGCGGATGGCTGCGCCTCCTCCACCGCTGACCGGCGCTCGCGCACGAACAAGGCGAACGCAGACAGCGCCTCCACCTCCGCCAACTCGCGCGTTGGACCCGGCACGGAGTAACGCTTGTCTTTGAGAGACGGATCCGTCGGGTCGAAGTAGACCCGGTCGTAGCGGACGCCAGGGTCCCGGGCGCCACACACCGCGCAACAGTGGCCCGGGTAGCGCATGGCACGATCGTAGCGGTCGGCCAGCTGCACCTTCTCGGCATCCGTGACGTGCATGTGCCGCTGGATCATCCCCTCCGCCAACGCGACCAGCTTGCGGGACTCCGCTTCTGTCAGCTGATCAGCAGCACGCCATATTTGGCCATGCGCCGCTAGCCGAGCATTACACGGAATCTTGAACGGCGTGGAGCGCGCCAGCGCCACCAGATCGCCGCCCACGACATCTGCGCTCTCCTCGTGCTTGCACTGCGCACACTTCGCATACATCTTAAGATGAGCCTGCACAGGAAGGTTGCAGGACTCCTCGCACTGGGGGCACTCATACAGCGTCTCGCGGCAAGGCAACCCGAGCTTAAACTTGCACTCCGCGCAGTGCCTCGACCCGTATGCAGCACCTCGACCCACGCGGCGTAGGTGTAGCACGGGATCCACCATGCCACAATGCGCGCAGCGAGAATAATCACCACAGCGCTCACACGTGTGGAACGATGCCGACGCCGAGCGCGTGCTGGGAAGCTGCATGTCGCAATTGCACACGTCACACGTGACGGAGCGCTGAGCCTTGCGCTCAGCGCGATCCTCCTCGCGCAGCTGCGCCCGCTGAAGGTGCTTGGCACGACAGCCGGCGCACTTGCGGCGCTTGGATCCAGCCTTGGGCTTGTTACGATAGAACTGAGGCACCTTGCACTCGGGACACGGCACCATCGGCATGGCCCAACCGTGAAGGCGCGCACACAGATCGCAGTCACCTAGTTAACACTGCGTGTGGTCACGTGCGTGCTCGGCGGCGCGCGTATAAGCGCCTGACGATGTGCGTGTAGGTCGCCGCGTAGGTGCCGGACCGGCTACGGGTGTGTTGTCGTTGTTGGCGTGGTGGCAAGCAACGGCCTCCCAGACGGGCAGAGTCGACCTCGCAGACGGGTAGAGTCGACCTCCCAGACGAGTTGAGTCGACCTCCCAGACGAGTTGAGTTGACCTCCCAGACGAGTAGAGTTGACCTCGCAGACGAGTAGAGTCGACCTCGCAGACGAGTAGAGTCGACCTCCCAGACGGGTAGAGTCGACCTCCCAGACGGGTTGAGTTGACCTCCCAGACGAGTTAGTGTTGACCTCGAGGACTGGTAGAGTTGACCTCGCGGACGGGTACAGTTGACCTGGTAGAGCGATAGAACTGAGGCACCTTGCACTCGGGACACGGCACCATCGGCATGGCCCAACCGTGAAGGCGCGCACACAGATCGCAGTCACCTAGTTAACACTGCGTGTGGTCACGTGCGTGCTCGGCGGCGCGCGTATAAGCGCCTGACGATGTGCGTGTAGGTCGCCGCGTAGGTGCCGGACCGGCTACGGGTGTGTTGTCGTTGTTGGCGTGGTGGCAAGCAACGGCCTCCCAGACGGGCAGAG
>Ga0233444_10002133_pt1 | contig 21168 bp, 18 predicted proteins | sample SI_124_October20_6_FD_182792 | JGI IMG/M metagenome (GOLD analysis project Ga0233444, IMG submission 182792) | Seawater microbial communities from Saanich Inlet, British Columbia, Canada - SI_124_October2016_10_MG | ecosystem: Environmental > Aquatic > Marine > Inlet | place: Canada: British... | reverse complement strand
CTGCCAGTGGTTCGCGCTGCTGTCGTAAGCGCCAGTCGGCCTCGTTATATTCTTGACCATCCCAGGTGTAGCGCGAGTACATCAGTCCCCAAGCTTTATTGGGATTATGAGGTATGGTCAAAAAATCACAGTCTTCAAAACAAGTGGCTTCAAGTCCCTTCCACAGTTCAATGGCATTGGGCACATCCAAACTTGAAATAGCGCGTTCAGGCACCGTATTGGAGCGGAAAATAATATTGCGATGGTGCTTGCCCTGATCCGGCATTCCCGGCGAGAACTCATAGCCGATCAGCGTAGTCAATTCACCCGGCTCATAGTACTTGTCGGCAAGGTTGATATAGCGGGCCCAGTCGGAGGCAGTGTTTTTAATGCATCGCTCAAAGGCGCCATCGCCAAACTTACAGGTCGGGAAAGAACCTGGAGCAAGGGGCTGGCGAGTCGTCTGTTGATAGACACCGGCTGGCTTTGATGGGTCGCCAGGGGCTGCTGTGCCACGAACCTTCGCCGCTAGGATTTGAAAAATCTTTGGGTTGGGCTCATTGGCTAGCCAGCAGGCGGCACGCTCAGCCAGAGACAGATTTGAGTCGCCGCAGTGGGTGCGGGTGCCGAAGCCTTCGGCATGGTCGGTGATCGCTACAAAGTCCAGTGGCCGACTGAGCTGCATGACCTCACCGCCAGCGACGGTTAGTGGTTCACCTTTAGCGAAACGGTAGGCGTCTTCAATACTCAGCGAGTTACCAAACAGCGTGGCATCAAAGCTTTCGCTAGTATGCACATGCAATTCACCCCAATAGAGATTCATATCGGGGTTAGGCGCAGCCTGATAATTGGCCACTTGCGGGACGGGCAAGGTTAACCGACTGTCGTCTTGCAAGGCGTAATCGCGGCCTGCGGTAGCTGGCCCATTTCTATCCGCTGATGTCTGTAAGGGAAACACAAATTTGATCCAGACATAGCCAATAGCCACAAGTAACAAAACAATCACGCCTAACCCGATTTTCTTAAACATACAATCCTCTCTCTTTTTTCCTGCAGGGCAGGATTTTAAAAATTTAAATAATCCACTTATGGCAGAAGTAGTAGCCCACGCTCAATACACCACATGGCCGACAGCCCCCCCAGCGTATAAACTGGCACGGGTAACAGACGCTCCTGCCAGGGTAATAACGGCCGTTTGGCCAACTGCCAAGCACCCAGCAATAGCAGAATAAAGGCAATTTGACCCAGCTCTATGCCGAGATTAAAAAACAGCAGAGCCAGGGGTACGCTGCCCTGAGGCAGGCCGATCTCGGCTAAGGCCCCCGCAAATCCCATGCCATGCAGCAGGCCAAAACCACCAGCTAGCCACCAAGGATAACGGCGGAATAATCCACCTTTATCACCGCGGGCAAGGTCTAATGCCAAGATAAAAATACTCAGAGCTATGGTGAATTCCACCAGCGGCACTGAGTAGCTTAAGAAACCCAGCGTCACCAGTGACAGAGTAATACTGTGACCCAGCGTAAACGCCGTGATGGTGCCAATTAATCGCCACCCTGCCCCAACCCCAATCAATAGTAACAAGCCAAAGACAAACATCAGGTGATCAATACCACCCCAAATATGCTCTGCACCAAGCACTGAGTACTCAGTCATTACTTGGCCCTGAGCAGGCTCAAGTGGCACGCGAAATTGTGGCGTTTCCGCGGTCAGTATCTGTTGATAATGGCGGCCATCGCGCAGATTGAGTATAACCATGGTCGACACCTGGTTAACCCCGAGGCCGGAGACACCCAAGACCTGACCGACTAAGCCCTGTTCATATGACGGGTGGCAGACTAGTTGCCAGCTGGATACAATGCCCGTGCCTTCTGTCAAAGGCGAACTCTCAGTTTCGCTCTCACAACCCACGGGCCAGATGGGCTGCAAAGGGATATTGCTGGTGGTCTTGGCTGGTGTTTTCCATACCACCTGATAAGACTGTGGCGAGACTTCTGAAATCTTGAGCAGTGAGGGCGCAAAAAGATGCGCCCAAGCGCTATGAGATAGTAATAGCGATGCGCTTATCATCGCGATTATGCGCAACAAAGGGTTCACTGCCGCACCTCATAGTCAGAACGCAAATCGGCAATTGCACTGTGCAGTGCTCGCTCACGCGCTGTGACTTCGAGCCTACGTCGTAGTTGGGGTGCCACCTCGTCTAAACGGGCATCTCGCCCCGATTCTACAGCACTAACCCATACATAATGCCAACCAAAAGAAGAACGGATGGGGCCATGCCATTGATTAACAGCAGAGTCTATTTTAACTAGGTCTGATATAAATATGCCCCCGAAGTTACGTGCCAATTGCTCGGCCGTCTGTGCTTGAAATTCATAGCCCGATATAAATGGCGAACTTAGATACCTGGCTGCTCTCGCATCTAATTGCTGCTCTTGAATCGTTTTTATCACTGACTCAAGCTCAGCTTCGCGCTCTGGGTTAATAAATACATGGGCAAACGAATAGCGCGGTGAGCGATAGAATTCATCCTTGCGTGCAATGAACTCTGCGGCGATTTGTGTTTCTTCGACTTCAATGGGAGGGTTAATCGCCAACAGTCGTTGTTTCATTTTGTCAATCAGTCGCCTTTTAACCACTTCGTCCCCGAGATGGAGGCGCATATCCATAGCCGCCCGAAATAACTCGGAGTTACTTTTATCTGTATCGACATCCAGAAAACGCATATTGCGAATGAGCTGGTCATAGACAATGCCGTCCTGCAAATGCAGCCTAAGCTCCAGAGCACGCTGAAACAGCAGATCACGGTCCAACTCATCTGCGATCAGCTGTGCTTGCTGTTTGGCAGTAGGCGGTTGTCCAAAACTTGTCAACCACTGCTGTTGCAAAGCTTCCTGTCGCGATGCGCTCAATGGCCCTATCACCGTTTTGGGATCGGGAAATACTGTGATTTGAATCTGATATAAAACGCTACCTAAAATAAGGAAGTGCAGCCATGGTTTGTGTAGACGACCCAACCACCTCATCTTAGATTTCTCCTGTACAAGAATTGTGAAGCGCCATACTCAAAAAAAACCTTCAGTCTGACAACAACTAATCTTGGAACACCAATAATAAATTCCACTGCTGTTTTAATCTAGCCATTGGTAAAACGGCCGGCGAATTGCCGGCCGTTTATCCTTTTCAGCGACTATTAAAAGTTATAACGCACATCGACACCATAGGTTCTCGGTGGTGCTAACAGATGGGGTTGGTTACCACTCCATTTCTGGACATCGTTAATCATGGATGCGTACTCATCATCGGTCAGGTTCTTGCCCCAAATCGATAGATTCCAATTGTCATTGCGCCAGCCTATTCTCGCATTTAACTCTTTTCGATCATCTCGACCATTTACAAGATCATGCTCGCCGCGATAGATATAATCACCGCGCATATAGACTGCCCCCTGCTCGACAGGAATCACAAAGGTAGCCGCCAAATTGCCGCTCCAATCTGCTACGAAGAACAAGTCGGTAATTTCTTCAACATCTCCCTCTTCAAGGGCGGGTCGAATATTCTCGTACTTATCCATATACAACACGCCAGCTTCCAAAGTCAGGTTGTTTAATGGCTTTGCCTGAAGTGATATATCCACCCCAGCGACTTTAGCCATAGCCGCATTACTTACAGCAGTACCTGCGTCTGCTAACTGGGACTGGAATTGAAGATTATCAACTTCGGTGACGAAGGCTGCCGCATTAATACGTAATGTTGAATCAAGCAGAGTGGACTTGATACCCAACTCATAGCTCCTAGTTTTTTCATCGTCAAATTCACGTGAGATCGCGGGGCCATTTACGCCATTAAAGTTACCAGATTTAGTACCTGTTGAGGCACTGGCGTATACCATGCTGTTATCATCAAGGTCATAGGCTACTTTCATCAGCCAATCTTTGTTAATGCTGCGACGCTCAAGCGTTGCATCAATCTCTGTAGCGAATCTGTCGATAAATGGTGTGCTGATCAGGTTCAGAACCACACCTTTATTTTTTGCAGGTAGATTGGGGTTTTGTTGAAGCGCGGCACTGATCTGCTGCAATTGTGCCTGTTCCATGGGCGTCAAAGGTGTGCTGGTAGTTATAGTGAGGAGGTCAGCTACTCTTTCCTCGTCGGTCCAGCGCAGACCCGCGGTCACAGCAAGACGATCAGAGGCACGCCAAGTCATCTGACCAAAGGCAGCCAGTGTCTCTGAATCCCAAACATTTTTGCCACCAATGGAATCACCTGGTTTGGCGGCAAACCCAAGAAGCGGGATCTGCTGTGGTCCAAACGTAGCGAGTGCTCCCAAGTAAGCTGGCCCGGCAAGGGTTACAAAATCTTCTCCTATAACTGTACCCACATATCCATCAGCACCGCGCTGTGTCTTTTGATCGTAGTAGTACAATCCGACTTGATAGTCGATAGTATCACTCAGAGTTGAATCCAGACGAATTTCCTGCGACAGACTATCTCCTGAATTGGGTTCAGGCATTGCAGTTCCTAGAAGATCAAGCTGTGAGCCATCGACATCTGTATTCGTTAAGAACTCATAGTCATTCCAAGCAGTAAGCGAGGTCACTCTTCCCCAGTCAAGGTCATAGGTAACATGAAGTGACAAGTTGTCCGATTCCATCTCAAATAGACCATCTGAATCGGTGGCTATATTATGGTTGTAAGGATCAGTATCAGCCGCTGGTAATCCCTGACTAGCAAGCTCCGCTTGCACGCCAGCACTCGGCATAATATCGAAGCCACCACCTGCACTATCGCGTTCTACATGAGACGCATTTAGCACCACACTTAACTCTGCACTGGGCTCCCACAGAAGCTTACCCTGCACATTCCAATCATCGGCATCGCTGGGGTCAGAGCCATTGGCATTATCATAGTAGCCATCGTGTTGATGACTGTTGCCCGAAAGGCGGTAAGCGACAGTCTCACTCAGAGGCCCTGTTGCGGTCAGCGTTACTTTTCTCATGCCGTAGTCTCCGGTAGAGAACTGTGCGTAACCTTCCGTCTCCTCGAGATTGGGCTTTTTAGTAATCACACTAATGGCGCCAGCATTGGTATTTTTGCCATAAAGCGTGCCCTGGGGTCCCTGCAGCACCTCAATACGCTCAATATCGGTAAGGTCGGAGGTACCCAAACCGGTGCGACCCAAGAACATCCCGTCGACAAAGATACCGACTGAGGGCTCTAAAGCGGGATCATTTTGTGCCGTACCGATTCCACGAATGGCCAGCCTAGTCTGAAAAGGACTCCTATTGGTTGTTGCATGAGCGCTTGGCGTCATTCTGGCGATATCTTGCACATCATTAATACCGGCCTCTTGGATAACTTGGGATGTGAATGCATTTACCGCAATCGGTACTTCCTGCAGATCTTGATTACGTTTCGCCGCTGTGACGATCACTTCTTCAAGCCCACTGTCCTGCGCTGCAATGCCCGAACTAGCAATAGCTAGCGCAAGGGCGGATAAGCCTATCGTTGTATTTTTCATAAGTATTTCCCCTAATTCTAATTTTCTAATATCTACTTAAAAATGCCGAAGTTAGTACATAGTTCGTTTATATCTATATCAAATTTCAACTACCCTCCGATAAGAGAGTAAGAAGAATTCAAACACCTGAGGGAATCTATTTCGGCCAACTTTGCTTAGATGAAAAACAGGCCCAACTAAAAAAAAATAAAATTAAGTCGACTGATACCATTCAATAGCACCATAAAACCAATAACCTCATAAAGTTAAATGGGACTCTTAAGCGTCCAAAGGAGAATCAACTTGACCGAATATGATTCTCTGGATTGCGTTTATCGGGCTATTATTTTGTTCTATAAAGTCGTCCAAAGGTACTGACCATGAAACGAGGCGCAGTCCTACTTATTGTCGTAGCGGTAATTGCGATACCGGGTTATCTCCAGCGTGACAGTATCGTCACAGGTTTAGCGATGAGGGGTATCGAAGCCGGTATGGGCGCCGATTATTTGGCAACACATGAAGATGGATTACATCTCACACTGTGCGGCGCAGGCAGCCCATTGGCCGCTCCCAACGCCTCAGGGCCCTGCGTGGCAGTGGTGGCAGGCCAGCGCCTATTTATTGTCGATAGTGGTAGCAATGGGCGCATTATTCTCCAACGCATCGGTTACCAACCAGGTGATATCCAAGCCGTTTTGCTGACTCACTTTCACTCTGACCATATCGATGGCCTAGGAAATATGGGCGTAGCTCGATGGGCTGGAGGAGAGTTCACGGACCCCCTTCCCGTCTACGGACCAGAAGGCGTAGATCGCGTGGTTAAAGGGTTCAATGATGCCTATTCCCAAGACGTTGTCTACCGTCATGAACACCATGGTGATCTAGTGGCCCCTCTGGCCGGCGCCTGCCTTACAGCCATATCCTTTAAGACACCCGCGATTGGAGAGTTAATTAAAGTCTATGATGAAGCTGGTCTAACTATCGAAGCGCTGGCAGTAAGCCATGCACCAGTCGAGCCAGCCGTGGGATACCGCTTCAGTTACAAGGGCCGTTCGCTACTTATTTCTGGCGATACGGTGAAGTCTGCCAATGTTCAGAGGTTCGCGGAGGGAGTGGACTTGCTCGTTCACGAAGGTCTCGCTCCCAATATGGTCACCATGATGGAGCAAGTTGCAACAAAACTCGGCAACAAAAGCATGGCCAAAGTTCTCTATGATATTCGCGACTACCATACCAGCCCAGTTGAGGCTGCCGAAATAGCTCGCGATGCGGGTGTGGGACATCTTCTTTACTACCACATCGTGCCACCCATAATTTTTCCTGGACAGGAAGCTCTGTTTTTGAATGGCGCCGAGGATATCTTTCCTGACTACACTGTTGGTCAAGATGGCGTGGCTTTCTTCCTGCCGGCAAACTCAGACAAAATTATTCAGACCAAGGAAGGGCTAAAGTGAAACGGATATCTACAGACACTTAAATGACTACCCAGCAATTAAAAAGACTGTCTACTTTATAAAAGGTGAATATATGGTTAATAAGCAATTACCCCGCGCGGGGAAATCTCCAAGAGCTGTTCGCTACATTCTTTTCTTCAGCACTTTACTATCCGCATCAATAGCTTTTAGCAACGATCTATCCGGTTATTGGAAACACGCCAAACACAATGTTTGGATTGAGATGGAAAAAAGCACCGGTATCGTAGTGCGCAATGATCGATTTCCCGAACGTGTTGGTCGTACTTTTTTAACAGACATTACAATCAATAAAAACAAACAGAACGCCTGGTACGGTCAGATCTATATCGAAAAACTAGAAGACTATAAAAAAGTGGAAATTTCTCTACCCGAGACTGACCAAATGCTCATAACGGGGAATATGGGCTTTATGATTCGCACCGCAAAATGGATGCGCATCGATAAAGTACCTGCGCTCTAGTGAACTTTGATATTTCTGTACCTGTGAGAATTTAACCATTCTTTTTCTTAAATCGATTGGATGTAAAAGCGCACTATGAACCAAAATTACTATCCCGATATTCATAATACTATCGCTCCAGCTTACTCAGCTGCAGAAGAATTTACCAATGCACTAACACATGGTATTGGTTTTCTCATCTCAGTTGCCGCATTGATCTATATGATCGCAATAATGCCAGCTGATTACAGCCTGCTACAGAAAACCGGTGCCGTGGCTTACGGTATCAGTCTAATGCTAATGTTTTTAACATCCACTTTGTACCATGCGGCAAACAAGCCAAAGGTAAAAGATGTTTTAAAACGCCTTGATCACTCCGCTATTTACCTGTTAATTGCCGGGACCTACACCCCGCTTCTAACTATTACATTAAACAGCGTAGCGGCAACTGTATTACTGATTATTCTTTGGACCGCTGCATTGGCTGGTGTTATTTTCAAAGCGTTCTTTGCCGGACGTTTTAAATGGTTTTCAGTCATTACTTATCTGGCTATGGGCTGGTCTGCAGTATTTGTAATTTATGAGCTTTTCCTAGTGATGGCGCCACCAGGGTTTTTATTGCTACTGATAGGAGGTGCTGCTTACAGTATTGGTGTTATTTTTTATGTCACTAAAGCCATCGCCTTTAATCATACTATTTGGCATTGCTTTGTTTTAATTGGAGCCCTCAGCCATTGTTGGCTTATCTTGGAATATGTATTGGATGGCAGCAAGATTTAATGATCGTCAAAGATAACGATAGAATTTAAAACGACCTATACTTAGCCAGATATACTGGTCTGCATGGGTATTTACAAAGTACTAACGCCTTCATTGCCACCGTCCCCTTTTTATTATGAGAGTCTGTGGAATATTTAGGGTGGCTTGTTAAGCAAGATTCATGATCTTGGCTTCGGCTTTGAGAATGGGCTGCATAATTGGATGCGCTTTTACTCGGTCGATAAAGGCGGTCAGTTTTGGCAAGCGCCTCTGTTAGCCCTCTGGCTTACTACAAGTTTTATGCAGGTGAGGGAGGGATGAGGGTGCCCCTGATTATCGCCGGCAAGCCTGTCGCTCGCCAGCAACAGCTAACACGGGCCTTTGCTTGGGCAACAGATATAAGCCCTACCATTTTATCCATAGCGGGGGTTGCACAGCCTGGGCAGCGCTACGCGGGTCGGCCTGTGCAGCCCATGATCGGTCGTGACCTCACCCCTCTGATTGCTGGGTCGGCAGAACGAATCTATGGCCCCGATGATGCGGTGGGCTATGAGCTGACCGATCATGGTGTGTTGTTCCAGGGTGACTATAAGTTGGTGATTAACCAGCCGCCGGTTGGTGATGGCCAATGGCGCCTGTTTAATATTGTAAAAGATCTCGGCGAGACAATCGATCTATCTGCATTAGAAACGCTACGATTTCAGGGCATGTTATCTCGCTATGAGCAGTATCTTCGCGACAACAAAGTGGTGCCCTTACCCCAGGGTTATAACCAAATGGCAGAGCTGTCATCTAAAATATTTCTGAAGCAGCGCGACGATATTTTGGTACTTCTACTGACATTGTTGTTCTTGCTGCCGTTTTATGTCGCCCATCGCATGAAGAGAATAGCCAGCCTATGACGATTAAACACTGGCGCGATGTGCACGATACGCTTTCAACAAAACTTAATAGATAACGTTTTTTAAATACTCAGACAGGTACAAGTATTATGAAATTCGTAAATCGACATTTTCCTCTTTTAAGTTGGATCCCAAAAACCAGAGAAGCTCGCCTTATTCCTAGAGAAATAAGGTCTACAATTGCTAAAAGCCGCAAGGAGCGGCTTCAATCAGAGCAATTAAATCTACCCATCTTAAAAAACGCTTCAAACCAGCCGGATATTTCCGCCGTTCAATTCCAAATGGCGCAGCCAAGCAATATGCGATTCTTAGCAATGGATAAAGATATCAATAATCTTCCATTAGGTGAAAACGAGGTGCTTTTTCTACCCTTTCGACTGGGTGCCAATCGATACATAACCAATTACAGCGAAAGTGATATTGTTCTAGACGCTGGCGGCTTTGTGGACCCTAAGGGGGAGCAAAATACACAGTCTTTTAAAACGGCGCCCTATTGAGGGCGATGCACGGTGTATCGGTCGAACCACTCGGATATAAAGCGAGCAGTACCTATTTAGTGATAACAAAAAACCAGCAAGAAAAGATGCTGATTAAGCAGAGGTTATTAGCGAAGAGTAAACTTGCCAGCACCCGGCAACTGCTCTGCCAATTCTGCCCCCATCAACTGCGACGGAGTAAAGCAACCACCGTCACCTTGATAGCTGCGCAGGAAATCCGCCGTCATTAAAATACCGTCCATGGTTACCGTATAGCCGTTCGACACTTCAATAGTGGCGGCTACGGTTTTACCACTGGCATTTTTCGCCTCACCCCAAACATAAGTGGAATTTTTTACGCGACTCTCTGCACTGGGACCCTCGATCTTACCGGCCTTTTCCATGGCGCGCTTTTGCACAAACGGAATTGACATAAGCAACTTAATTAGTGGAAATAAATACACCTCGAGCTGACTGCCACGAAGCGGCATATACACTGTGATATTCGGGATACGGGTCTGCCAATATGCGGTATAGAGATCACCCCAGGTGAGCACCGATGAGCGCTTCGGCCCCAACCCGAAATCAATCGTGCGCATCTCGAATCCACGACCAACCGCTTTGATCTTGCCGTTGCGGCGCACCATCATACCCTGCGGGATGCTTTCCACCATGGTCTTAGTGGTACCGGGACTGAGATCCATCTTGCCATCAAAACCCAACACCAAATCGGTGGCATCGGGCATTTTCTGGTGCAGAAAGTTCGCCATACAGTCAGTCGGAATCACATCAAAACCGACACCGCCCATCAACACCACACCAGCCTGCTCAGCTTGCTCATGCAACGTCTGTCCAATGCCAAATACTGTACCTTCGCCGGTGATATCGGTGTAGTGGGTTCGTGCCTGAATGCAGGCCTTCATCATCGGCTCAGCGGTGGCCGAAAAAGGTCCGGCACAGTGACTGACAACGGCCACATCGGCCAAGTGGCCAGCAACGGCATCAATATCGTTTAAATCAAAAATACGCACCGGCAAATCAAACTGCACACCTAGCGCTTCAATCGCCGCTTTATTACGCCCGGCTAAAATCGGCTTCTTGCCCTGTTCGATGGCCTTTTCAATAGCCAGTTGAGCGCTGTACCCATTAGCGCCATAGATCATCCATTGTGATTTCATGCTGCAATCCTAATTGTCTTCAACTGTAACGCACCAAACAACATAGTTAACAAGTAATCCCTTGGCCCGCGCATTCTTTTTTTAAACACTACGATCTCAATAATATGAGAAACCACTAAAAAAATACCGATCCCCTGGAACACATAAGAAAATGGCACTTGAGAAGGCTCTATCACCGAGACCACAATGAATAACCAGACAATAGATACAATTACCTTTCCAATCTTTAAGCGTTGACTTAACTGCATACTTAGCACTCCCCTCAATAATAGGGTTACGTTTATAGCTTCGGTTTGGACAATGTATTGGGGTCAAGGTCCAGCGCAGAGTAGAACTCATCTTTGTAGTTAATATCCAGATCGTTCACCAGCAACAGGTTTGCACTCAGTGGCATGACATACTGGGCGTTGAAGGTGGCGCTCCAATCCGGGGCGAACAGCAGTGTCTCGTCTTTCAGGTTCTGCCCTCCGGTCTCACCGAGTGTAATATTACTGCCATCGTCCCTCAGATCAGTAATGCCGGCATCGTCAATAGCCTCGCCGCTCACCGCAATGATAGAGATCGGCACGTCCTGCAGGCTTTGCGTGCGCATCTGGGCGGTGACAACGACTTCTTCCAGCGCAGTGCCCTGGGCCACTGCGCCAGCACTAGCCAGCATTGACGAGCAAAGTGCCGAGCACAGCGTGGCAATGGTGCCGACGAGGGTTTTGCAAGCGGGTAAACTTTTGTTATTCATATTAATTTCCTGTCAGCGGTACTGCATTTTAGTGGTATGTATTACAAGCGGCGCACCTGGGGTGGGTTCCAGGTCTGACTTAGTACTTTGTCTCCCGGTCCATACATTCGCAGCACCAGGGTCACGTTGCCTTCGACCAATGGCAACCAGTTGCCCTGCTTTCCTGCCCGCGGCTCAGGCCCAAGATAAATGCTCAGCCCCCCATCGGCGTCGTATTCCAGATGGTCCGAACGATCTCCCACCGCGTGGCGATTCAAGGGGTTGATAATTGGGTTGAAATCATCATCGTAGGCGGTCAGGGACCAGAACTCCCTGGCCGGGGGCAATTGACCGGCTGCAAAATGCACCCGGTACTGATTGCCGCCATCCAGACGCTCACCGAACTGATCGTCACGACAGCCCATGTAAACCGCTTCTTCGGGGTCATGTGAAATAATCCCCTTCATGGACTGCATGGCAGAGCGATTTAGATAGTGCCCTGAAACGCCAGAGCGGCCCATGTGCACGGCCGGGTATCGCCAACCGTTGATTCTACGTCCTGGGTTAAGACTGCTATCAGAATAGGACTGGAGAATGCGTATGCCCTGCATTACCGACTGCGATAGCCCCTCGCGGGTATCATCATCCAGTGTCGAAAGATCCTGGCCGGGGCCCAGTTCCAGGGTGGCCCAATCCGGCAGGCGCGATTGGTCGCGCGCCGGTACACCGTTGCCGTCCAGCGCCCAGTTCACTACCTGCCAGAACAGCATAGGGTCCTGCAGGGCCACCTTGCGGATCAGCTTCGGCGCCCCGTCTGCCAGGTAGGGATCAAGCAAGGCGCCCAGGCCATCCAGCGGCGGGTGTGGTGGCAAGGGCGGGTTATCGATGCCCCAGTCGGGCAGGTGGGTAATACGGTACTGTGCCTGCAGTGCGTTGACTGCCTGCAGGTCATCGGGGTTGTTCGGATCGATCAGGGTGCGACCCACAACGATAATCCACGGCGTTGGCGCCTCGGCCAGTTGCTGTACATCGGCGGGCAGCACGCCGCCCCAGCCAGGCGGCACGATCGCATAGTTGCCACCCAGGTTACCGTGGGTGCGCTTGCCGATATAGGCAAAGTTATCGGAGTCAAAACCGGCAATCTCGAAGGTGTAGTAGCGCTCGTCGGGGACCGGCGGCACAGACATCACGATCGGCTCTTCACCCACATAGATAAACGCTACGGAATACAGGGTATCCAGATTGGGCCCGCCCCCATCGCGGTAATCCTCAGCTGAAGGCATCTCAGAGAGGTGCCAGAACTGGTTCACCGCCGCCGAGGGCGTAAATGCCATCCCCTCTACCGGTGGCTTCGACCACTTGTTCAGTAGCACACTGTTGAGGAAATAAGGGAAGCTGTAGGCCGCTGCATCAACGCCCTTGGCGTAGGCGTATTCCTGCGTCGGGTTCTTCACCAGTTTGTTGTACCAGATACCAGCGGTGACGCTTACCGCCACCAGGGCCAGTAGCGCAGCAATCACTAAGAGTTTTCTCATGGTGTTTCCCTGCCTTGTAATAGTATGAAGTAGTGGCTTCCCACCTTCATCAGTGGAAGAAGCTGTACATATTGAAGTAGCCTGATTCAGCAAACTTGATTCTCCTTATGTGCACTGGATTATAGCTGCTCGCTCATCACACCGAGTATCATATTCGGACATTCGCCCATCGCTTAGCCGCCTGGCCTGTAACTTACTCGGAAAGTGAAATGGATACGGCGCGCATACCTTAAACGCACGCACCATCGCCTAAATCCGCCTGTCCGAATATGATATATCTTACTCTCAGAGGCACGCCTATACTCCCCGCACATAAAGTTCCTCTTAGGACACATCCATGAGTGATAATACCGAGTTCGTCGACGTTCTTGTGATAGGTGCGGGCCTTGCCGGTATCGGCAGTGCCTGCCAGTTGCGTCGCAACATGCCAGAACTGAGCCTTGCCATACTGGAGGCCCGCGCAGTGAGCGGCGGCACCTGGGACTTGTTCCGCTACCCGGGCATTCGCTCAGACAGCGATATGTACACCTACAGTTATGGCTTTAAGCCCTGGACTGACAAATCCGCCATCGCTGACGGCGACAAGATTCTCAACTACATCCGAGAAGCGGCAGACGAGTACGATCTTAATCAGCATATCCGCTACAACCACAAGGTCGTGTCGGCCCACTGGTGTTCACAAGATAAGCTCTGGACAGCAACAGTTGTTCGATCCGACGGCGAAGAGCAGTTGGCCATCCGCTGCCGATTTATTCTCAGTTGCACCGGCTACTACGATTACGAGCAGGGTTATACCCCTGAATTTGACGGAATAGATGACTTTCAAGGGGAGATTGTTCACCCCCAGTTCTGGCCAGAGCAGCTGGATTACAAAGACAAGCGTGTTGTGGTGATTGGCAGTGGCGCTACGGCGGTAACACTGATCCCGAGTATGGCTAATGACACCGCCAGTTTAGTGATGCTACAGCGCTCACCCACTTATATCGCCAATGTGCCCGCGGAAGACCCCTGGCTCAAACCCTTGAGTAAATTCATGCCGAATAGCTGGGTGTTCCGCTCCATCCGCTGGAAGAAAGTATTACTTCAGCAATACATCTATCGCTTATCCAGAAAGAAGCCCAGGGGCTTACGCCGATACTTACTCAACCAGGTGCGTGAGGAATTGGGCCCAGATTACGACGTGGATACCCACTTCACACCCAGCTATAACCCCTGGGATCAACGCCTGTGTGCGGTGCCCGATGGGGATATGTTCGCCGCCATCCGTGAAGGCAAAGCCGAAGTGGTGACTGATCACATCGATCACTTCAATAGCTCAGGTATCACCCTTAAATCCGGCAATCAGTTGGACGCAGACATCGTCGTCATAGCTACCGGCCTGAAACTGAAGTTCGGTGGCGATATTGCCTACCGCATCGACGGTGAGGAAATCGATCCGACAGAGCGCTTTGTTTACCGTGGCATGATGCTCGAAGGCGTACCCAATTTAGCCATGAGCGTGGGTTACACAAATTCCTCCTATACGCTGAAAACCGATCTCATCGCCAAATACGTCTGCGGACTACTCAAGAAGATGAAACGCGGTGGCTATAGCCACGTCATTCCAACGCCAAGCGATGAAATGAATGAGGTGCCATTACTGGACTTTGACGCAGGCTACGTGCTTCGAGCGCGCGACATCATGCCCAAGAGCGGTGACCGACAGCCCTGGAAGAATAACGACAGCTACACCAAAGACTATGCCAGCCTGGAATTTAAACGTAACAAATACAGCGAACTGGAATTTCATTGATATCAGAGGCCACACGATGAAAAACACGATACTTAAAGTTGGGGCTGCGTTCGTTGTCGCTATCGCAGTATTTGTCATTGCACTACCGACCATCATGCACAAGGCTGGCTTACACCCACAATACACAGGCGAAACCCATCAACTGCCTGCCGGCACGCGCGCACTCATAGTAACCACCAGTCACGGGGTGCTAAATGCTCCGGGAGAAACAACGGGTAAAGCTACCGGTATCGCTCTTTCAGAGTTGACACACCCCTATTACAGCTACCTGGATGCCGGCATGCAGATTGATGTCGCCAGCATTAAGGGCGGTCAAATTCCAGTGGACCCCAGCGGCCTGGGCCGTGTCATGATCAGCCCTGAAGACAAGCGCTATCTCAATGATCCCACCCTGCTTGCCAAGGTGGAAAACTCTCTACTGATTGATGATGTAGACTTCACACAGTACGACGCCATTTTTCTCGTCGGCGGTTGGGGCGCAGCTTATGACTTGGGTTATTCAGAAGTGTTGGCCAATAAATTAGGTGATGCCTATTACGGTGCTAAAGAGCCACTCATGGGTTCTGTATGCCACGGTGCCCTGGGCTTTATCGACGTAAAAGACCTTAATGGTAACAAGCTGATAGCTAGTCGTCCCATGACAGGCGTCACCGACAAACAGGTCAAAGAGCTGGGGATTGAACTTACACCACTGCATCCAGAAACGGAGCTGCGTAAAGCTGGTGCGGTCTTTGAAAGCCAAACGGCCTTTCGTGATGTTTTCGCAACCCACGTGGCTATCGATGCCGAGCAGCGTTTTATAACCGGGCAGAATCAAAACTCCGGTTTAGAAACCGCGCAAAAGATGATTGCGATTCTGGCTCGCCGATAGGTGATCTCAAGTCCAACAAACAGCAACAAAAAATAATAAAGGCAGGGAAAGTTCAATGATCTATCGAGCGTTTTACAGTGCCGGGGTATTAACCGCTATTGCGTTGATCAGTGCCTGCTCCGGCGACCAGGCGAAGGAACAAAAGAGACTTGAGGCGCATGAGTACTACCGCACAACGAACACCGTTATTCCAACGGACAATGAGATCATCTCATTCCCGCCCCTGCTAGATACTGACAGCAGTCGCCTTGAGTCCAACCCGGATCGCAATGCCTACTTCGGCGATCTGCATGTGCATACAACGCTGTCTTTTGATGCCTCGGCTTTTGGTACCACCGCCACACCGACGGACGCCTACCGCTATGCTCAGGGTGAGGCGATCTTGCATCCCGGCGGCTTTGAAGTACAGCTGGCACAACCACTGGATTTTTACGCAGTAACGGATCACGCGATCATGCTGGGTCTGGTGAACGAGGCGGCCGACACCGATACAGAATTCTCGCAATACGAACTGTCAGAGTCCTACCACAACATCAATGATTCGGTTGATGGCGGGCTGTTTGATATGGCCAAAAGAAATCTTATCTTCAACAATTTTTTCAGTGACGTTGTCGCCAACCTGCTCGACGGAACATTCGACAACGCCACCGTTAACAACGTCAGTAAATCCGCGTGGATTGAGACAGTAGAAGCCGCCAACGCCGCTTACAAGCCTGGCCAGTTCACCACCTTTGCGGCTTACGAATACACATCATCTTCCGGGGAAAAAGAAAACCTGCACCGCAACGTTATTTTCCGCGGCTCGGACAGTTTGCCCGCTGTACCCTTCTCCCGCCTGAACAGCATCAATCCCGAAGGTCTCTGGGACTGGATGGATGTCCTGCGTGGGCAAGGTATAGAAAGTCTGGCGATTCCGCACAATAGTAACGGCTCCAACGGTGCCATGTTCGCCTTTACCGACTGGGCCGTAAACAATATCGATCAGGAGTACGCGGCCCAGCGTATGCGCAACGAACCCATGGTCGAAATTACTCAGATTAAGGGCACGTCTGACACGCACCCGCTGCTGTCAAAAAACGATGAGTGGGCCAATTTCGAAATTTCTCCCCTGCGGGTAGCGTCACCCTTACCCAGCGCCCCGTGGGTAGTTATGTGCGAGACGCTTGGCAACGCGGCCTTGCCATGGCCAAAACCAATAATGCAAACCCCTACAAATTTGGCGTCATCGGCTCCAGCGATACCCACACAGCCGCCGCACCACTGGAGGAGGACAACTACTTCGGCAAAATTGGCATGATGGACGCTAATGCTGAGAAACGGGGTTCTGTACCCGCAAATTTTCTCTACGGCACTTTGCTCAAACTGGGCGCACCCGAAATGACCGATGAAGTAGATGGCGAGACTTACCTTAACTTACGGAATTACAAGTTCTGGAGCGCTTCGGGCATTGCCGGCGTATGGGCAGAAGAGAATACCCGCGAAGCCATTTACGATGCGCTGCGCCGCAAGGAAACCTTCGCCACCAGCGGCACCCGAATGAAGGTGCGATTTTTTGCGGGATATGATCTGGGTAAAGCCGAACTAAACAGCCCCGACTTAGTTAGCACTGCTTACCAGAACGGCGTCACCATGGGTGCCACCCTGCAGGCAGACGCTGCCCGCCAACCCACATTTTTAATCTGGGCCGCAGCCGACCCAAATACCGCCAAATTGCAACGTGTGCAAATTATCAAGGGCTGGCTTGAGAAGGGTGAACACCAGGAGCAGGTGTTTGATGTGGCCTGCTCCGATGGCCTGAGCGTTGATCCGCAGACTCATCGCTGTCCGGATAACGGCGCGCAAGTGAACCTGGATGATTGCTCCAGAACAGCCAATGTGGGTGCGAGCGAGCTTAAAACATTATGGCAAGACCCTGACTTTACCCCCGGGCAAGAAGCATTTTATTACGTGCGCGTTCTGGAGAATCCAGTGTGTCGCTGGTCTACATGGGATGCCATCCGCGCCGGCGAAAAACCTCGCTCAGACCTGCCAGCGACTATTCAGGAACGCGCTTGGTCGTCACCTATCTGGTACAGCGCATCAGGAGAAAACCATCATTTCGTCAATTAGATCGCACCTTGCTCAATGCAGTGGTGCTATTTCCCTGATTTGCAGTTTGTGCTGTGTAAGCTACGCCCTTGCCGAACCAGACATAGATAGCAGGCCCAATATTCTGTTGATCCTTGCTGACGACTTAGGCTATTCAGACATAGGTTCATATGGCAGTGAAATCAGCACGCCAAATCTGGATCATCTGGCACAAAGCGGACTGCGCTTCAGCAACTTTCATACGACGGCCAGCTGCGCCCCAACTCGCGCCATGCTATTAACCGGCGTTGATAGCCATCGAGCAGGTGTGGCCAATATCAGTGAAGCGCTGACACCCGAGCAAGCCCACTCACCGTTTTATCGCGGGACACTCAATCACAACGTTGTCACTATCGCTACTCTGTTGAGGGATGCAGGATACAACACCTCATTGGCCGGCAAATGGCATCTGGGGTATGCAGACGAATCATTACTGCCGATAAACCGTGGCTTCGAGCAAACGGTCACCATGCCTTTTTCTGGAGGCGACAACTGGACACAGCAATCTTACGTTCCCCACTATGAAAAAACTCTCTGGTTAGAAAACGGCAAGGAAATCTCCGTGCCTGAAGACTTTTATTCTTCCAAATTTATCGTCGATAAAACCATTGAGCAACTGGAGAACAATCTGCATACCACTAGAACAAACAGAAAGCCCTTTTTCTCTTATGTGTCGTTTCAAGCGGTACACATACCCGTGCAAGCCCCTAAAGCATTCACCAACAAATATATTGGAAGCTATAAAGATGGCTGGCATGCGCTGCGCAAGAATCGGCAGAAAGCCGTTAAAAATCTGGGACTTTTACCCGCCAGCGCCCCCATGAAGCGGATGCCATCAACAGCAGACTGGGATGATCTCTCAGAAGAGGAGAAACGTTACAATGACAAGCGAATGGCCGTATACGCCGGCATGGTCGATGCCATGGATCATCATATCGGCCGTCTCATTCAATACCTAAGAGACTCCGGCCAATACGACAACACGATCATTCTATTCACTTCCGACAACGGTCCAGCAGCCGCAGACTTGCCCCTGCTTTGGATTAAATTGCTGGGATACAACCGCGATTACGAAACACTGGGCGAGCGTTATAGTTACAACACGCTGGGGGTCAGTTTCGGCAGCGCGGCAGCTTCACCTTTAGGTCACTATAAATTTTATTCTGGCGAAGGCGGCATGCGCGTCCCCCTGATTGTAAGCGGCCCACAGGTTGCCGACACTCACCGGGGTAGCATCAGCCACAGCAAAGCATTTGTGAAAGATCTGGCGCCCACGATTCTTGCACTGGCAGGCACCCAGCACCCCGGCACGCAATACAAAGGCAGAACAATCGAGGCCAACACAGGCAGAGACCTGCTACCTATCATCACTGCAGCAGCAGACTCTGTTTATGCTAATGAAGACGTTATCGCCTATGAGATTGGCGGCAACGCCGCACTCATCAAAGGCGACTATAAAATCACCCTAAATCGAGGCGGCACAAACGACAACCGTTGGCATCTCTACAACATCACACAAGACCCAGGGGAAACTGAACGATTAGAAACTGTTGAGACAGCCATATTTTTTGACTTACTTTCCGAATATGAAACCTACGCCAGTGTAAACGGAGTGATACCGGTGCCACATAACTATCATCAGCCAGTTCAGATTCTACGGAACGGTATCAAAGCCAAGTTTAAGAATAGTTTGAACACCCCGAGCGGTATAATTTTCACTTTGATTCTGGTTACAACCATCGTCCTTCTAATTGCTCGAAAGCTTATAAAAACATCAAGGGGCACTCCATGACGGTGACAGCTCAGGCATCCAGGAGCAGAATCCATGAACTATGACCCTATGCGAGAGTTCGCGGTCAAGGCCTTTCGAGCCAGGCTGGTAAGACTCGGCATCGACCCTCTTGAATTGAATGAAGTCGCTATTCTAGGCCGTGATTCCGCCGCCAGCGGGCAATCGCCTCCTTCCGTGCATGAGATCCTTGAAACAGCAGTGACAATGTCGGGAGACCCCCTGTTACCGCTTCGAATCGGTGAGGATATAGATCTTGCTGCATACGGTACCTACGGTTTCGCCCTCATGAGCTGCGCTAACATAGGCGCTTCCCTGGAGTTCTTTCTTCGCTATGGGCAAACGTTTCTAGATTCTTCCAGTTGGCTCCGTATAGACTGCGACGACGGGCTAATTCTCCGCCTGGAGCAAACGGCCGGCACTAATTACCAACAGATGCTTGTTACTGAATCGGTTTTTTCGAATTTTCGTGGAATGAGTGAAGTATTGGTCGGTGGATCATACGAAGGCGTCAGAGCGTGTTTCAATTATCCCAGACCAGCGCACTTTGACGCCTACCAGGAGCGCTTGTCAGTGCCGCTGGAATTCGATCAGGAACACACCCAGATATTTATGCCCGATCAGTGGTTATGCCAACGGGTAAGAACCGGAGAACCAACGACTAACGTACTGTTCAGTCAGCAGTGCGAGGAATTAGTCAGCGGAATGACAGAGGTCGATGAAACCGCCGCCATCGTGCGCCGCTTACTCATTCATTCAGCCGGGAATTTTCTCAGTATCTCTGAAGTCGCAGAACAACTACACGTTACCGAGCGAACACTAAGGCGCCGCCTGGCGGCTGAGGGAACAGATTTCCGGACAATCTTCAATGACATCAAGAACACGCTTGCCCAGAATTATCTGCGTAAAACATCACTCAGCGTCGTTGAAGTAGCAGATCTTCTGAACTATGCCGAAGCCACAAACTTCCATAGAGCCTTCCAACGGTGGAATTCGACCACGCCCGCCGATTATCGGCGACAGGCATCGCCTTGAGTAAAGCCTCCGGCAACAACACAAGTACAATCAAAGGGATACTGTAGTTTCGACAAGCTGCCTGGAGTTAAAAAAATCGACTAGTGATCAGGTTCTGTTTTGGTCAAATTCATACTTCAGGAAAGACCTATTTTAGAATTTCAAGGCTGTTCTTTCCTTATTGCCTTGGTTAAGATCTATTGTTAAATGAGTAGATTATCCTGTCAATACTCAAGCGTCACCCCTTTTAAAGAGTCCTGGCATTTTATTTTGTCCCATTTCAATTCTCCTTGAGATTGATCAGTACACCAATGCTGAGATATACCCGAGCATCTTGGAGTTTTGGTGAATAAGGAGTTTTATCGTCGTTATCGGCACTAAAATTAACCAATGTCATGCTGCCCACCAAACCGTTACCTTCACTAAGGCTTTACTTAACTGTAGGGATTTTGTAGGGATTTACCGTGACTTTGTAGGACCTTAGGGACTTTAAACTGGCTACAGATGCCCTGAAATAGTAATAAAAACAATAAGTTAAATATATCTATCCAGCATTCATAATGCTGGGGTCGGTGGTTCAAGTCCACCCGTAGCTACCAAACTTCCTTATATATATC
>Ga0233444_10002132_pt1 | contig 21168 bp, 26 predicted proteins | sample SI_124_October20_6_FD_182792 | JGI IMG/M metagenome (GOLD analysis project Ga0233444, IMG submission 182792) | Seawater microbial communities from Saanich Inlet, British Columbia, Canada - SI_124_October2016_10_MG | ecosystem: Environmental > Aquatic > Marine > Inlet | place: Canada: British... | reverse complement strand
AACCAAAGAGTTAATATAAAGCATAACAAGTTTGTAATGGATTTATCTCTAGGTAAATCAAACTTAGTTGGCGTTATATCTGATTATATAGATCAAAGTCGTTTTGGTGTTAACGATGCTATGAAGCGTTATGCTTTTCAAATGAATCAACCAGAACAAGAGGATTTGAATTTTTTATCAAAAGCTTTAACTGGTCAAGAAAACTCTAACATATTTAAAACTGCTGAAGGTTTTAATTCTAATCTTTTTATAAATTCAATTAAGCAATTAAAAAGTAATTTAACTCCAGCTTATGATGATATTGTAAAGAAAGAAAAAGATTATAAGGATTCTGTTATATCCTCTACTTTAGCTTCTACTAAAACAGGAAATCTTAGGCTACCAGAAAATCCAAACGATTCTTTAACAGAAGAAGAACTTAAAAGAAATATAAAGATAAAATCAACTTTAAATAAGGTAGATGACATCTTAAAAAAATATGAGCAAAGTAAAAGAAACACTTCTAAAATACTAGGTAAATCTCTAAAAAGAAGTGATGAGTTAGCTAAAATAGATTTAAGTAACGAAGATCAAATAAATGGATTAATATCTAGTGGATTAGATATGCTTGATATGCCTCTACCATCACTATTGATAAACGACAAACAAGCTTCTTTTCAAGATGTATATGATTTAATATCAAGACCAAAAGAACTTGGTTATATCCAAAGAGGTGAAATAAGAGTTTCAATTGATGATACTGTAGACGTTGGCGTATTTAATGATTTAGTAAAAAAACTTAAAACAACTCAAGAAAGAAATACAGCTTTTTTAGACGAAGGAAATCCTAGGTTAAATTCATTTTTTAGAGGGGTAGCTGATATTCCACAAGGAATTTATGCTAACACGTTAGATATACTTAACAATTTTGGTGTAGCTTTAGCAGATACGTTTGAAGGATTAGGAATTCCTAAAGAGGTTGCAGAATATGCTATTTTTAATCAAACAGGTGTTTATTTACCTGGAGCAAAAGGAACTCCAGGAATGACTACTCCTCGTGTTTCAATGCCTACAAAAAAAGAGGTAGAAGAAGCGATGAAATTACTTCCTGAATACAACGGATCTATATCCGATTCAAGAGGTGTTGGAGAGTTTTTATCATATGGTATGCAAGGTTTTACATCTTCTGTTCCTTATATAGCTGCATTTATGGCTAATCCAGGACTTGGTTTAGGTGTTACTTTTGGTAGTACTTATGGTGGAAGTATAGAAGAAGTGAGAGAGGCTAGGCAATCAGCAAGAGAAGCTGAATCAGCTGGAGTTCTCTTAACGGAAAGACAGAAAGAATTATTAAATATGTCAAGCAATAGGGCAAGGTCATATGCTTTTTTTAAGGCAGGTGGAGAAACTCTTATAACTGCAGCATTTACTGCTAAATACTTTAAACAGTTAAGGCTTGCAAACGGAATTAAAGGCGTTTCAAAAACACAGGAATCAGCTCAACAACTTGCTTCGGCATTTGCAGATCAAAACAGAAAAGGATTAATAGCTGCTTTTTCTAGATACACAGGATTAAGCGCGAAGGTTATTGCAAGCGAAGTTCCAGAAGAGCAATTTATTGCTTACACGGGATACCTTACAGAAGTTGCTTTTGGTTTAAAAGAATACGATAGCGAAACTGCATTGAAACTTGCTGCAGATGCTGGATTAAACTCTTTGTTTAGTTCTTCTGGTATGAGTATGGCTAGTAAGGCTATATCAAAAAACGTCAATAATATAGCTGATGAAGTTATAAACAGAAAAATAACTCTTGATGGAGAAATGGAAGCTGTTGTAAATAAGATTGAGTCGGATGCTAGAGTGGGTAGTCTTGAGGATAGTGGCGAGATTTCTGACAGCCCTAAGTTTAAAATTGCACTAGAGATGCAAAGAAAAGCAGATGATGCTATTTTATCATTTGAGAAAAGAAAACAAGAGCTTGTTGATCAAATGACACCTTCTCATAAGGCAACTTTTTTACAAGGGATTGCTGACTTAGAGGCTTTGCAAGGACAAATAAACGACTCTGAAACACAGCCAGAGCTTATTAATTCAGCTCAGGCTCAAATAGAAGAAATGAAGTTTAAATTGAAAAGAATTTTAGCTTCATATCCTAGTGAGTTGAGTTATTATTTCTTAAGTAAAAACCAACAAGCAGATTTAACTGAAAAGGCTCTTGAACAACTATCTAAAGAAAAAGAAGGCGAAACTTTCAGCCTTACAAGTGAAGACTCTGAGGTGATTAAAAGAGCTGCTGAGATATACAAAAAAGAGGTTTTAGAAAATATGCGTGATACACCTGATGACATAGGTGTTTCTGGTTATTTTAACGAACATATTTCTTATGATGATTTAGAAATTGAAGTAGATGAAAATTATGATCCTAATGATTTTAACTTAGCTCAAGAAATTATATTATTAAATAAACCCGATGCTGTAGAAACTTTATTAGGGGAAGATGTAGCAAATGAAACAAAAAAGGAGACAGAAAGCAAAGAAAATAAAAGTGGTGAACAAATATTTCAAGAAGAAGAGGATTCAGTAAGACAGTTTGCTAATATTGATAGAATTAAACAATTAAACTTATCTCAAAATTTTTATGAAAGTTTAGATGCGAATGGTCAAAAGATAATTAAAAAATTCTTTACAGATATCAAAAATGGGTTTAGACCTAAGTTTGCAAGAGTTGAAACTCTTTTAGACGCTCAGGAGACAGTTAATGAGTTAAAAGTTCTTAATACTACAAAAATAGATATTCTTGATAACCCAAAGCTACTTAGTAAGAAAAACATAAATCCTTTTAGCCTTATTCAAGATATATTTCCCTATGTAAATAATTTTGGAAGAAAAATGATGATGGGTAGAACGAAAGTAATGCCTAAAAACTTAATGACTTCAGATATATTTTTGGGTGCTATTTTTAGAGACACCTCTAAAGGAAAGCCGTTTATTGATTTAGTTTCTGCTGCAAACAGAAATGTAGCAAGCGCAATGAACACTTCTGCAGAGTTTGTTAATCAAGACGTTTCTTTATTTAAAAACGAAATTAAAGCATATAACAAAGCTAATCCTAAAAATAAAATTTCTACTGATTTAAGAAATTTAGAACTTTCTTATGAGATGCAGGTTTTAGCTCATTTAAGAAGAAAATCTGGTGAAATAGATCAATCTACAGGATTAGACACTGAATTCCAAAGACAAAAAAATAGCTTATTAAAAGAGTTGGACCTTAGAAAACAAGAATACGAAGATGATCCCGACAATATAACTGAAGCAAAATACAAACAATTAAAAGCCACAATAGAAGGCTTAGGACTACAAGGCGCTTTATCTTATAAAGATGTGTCTAGGAACGCAAAAACGCCCATAGTAAATGCTCTTAATAGACTTTCAGAAAGATTTCCTCACCAGGAAGCCAAGCAAAGAAAAAAAGACTATGAAGGTAAAGATACTTTTTTTGTGGACGGAACTTATGTACCTAGTTTTAGAACAGCAGATAGCGGACAAGAGACAAGTGACTCTTTTAGATTAAAAAACAAAAAAGGAAGTGACTTTGGCACTTTCGCAGGAGTTCTTCAAGATGTTACAGAAGATGATACACTTGAAAATTCTAGACTATCTTTTGGTAATTATTTTGAAAGAGCTTACCAGCAGATGCAAGGTTCTTTTATTGACATGAATTCTCGTCAAGATTTTGAAACCATAGATATGATTGTGAATTCTGATGGGTTTAAAGATTTATTTAAAAAGGAAGGTAAAGATTATAAAAGCGTAAAGAAATATTTTGGATCTAGAATGGAGATTTTTAATTACATGATTTCTCAGGGTCAAAATGTACAAATGGATTTTGGTAGTCCAGACTTAAAAAGCACTGGTGGAAAAATAGGACAAGCTTTTTATTCTACTTTATCTGCAATAGGTCTTTCAAGATTTAATCAACCAGCTTCTCAGTTTTATAGTGCAACTACTGGTACTATGCCTATGCTAAATGACGCAAAGGCTAGAAATCATTTAAAATTAGCCAACGCAAGGTTTTTGTATTCTATGGCAGGTGTTGGAAGTGGTCAAAAAACAGCTAAATATGCTCAATGGGCAAATAACCTTGTAAAAGGAGGTCAGCTTTCTAATATTTACAGTCAATCAAGAACTGGATTACGTAATGCTTTGAAAGCAGAATTTGCTATAGGAGAAAACACAAAGCTTCCTTTTGATTATTATCTTAGTAAATTTAATATGGATAGTAGCCTTTTTTCTGATGAAATAAGAGGTCTTCAATATACAATAGACGGTGTTTTAGAAGTGATAACAAAAACCTCAGAAGGTTCTCTTGAGTTTTTCTTAGCTAATGCGGATAGAGCTGCAGCAAATTCTGCCTTTGAAGCTCATTACTTACAAAACAGAATAGATCAAGGTGCTATTGTTCCTAAAGACATATCAGCGTGGTGGAAGAAAGAAAACGAAAACCCAAACACAGAAGCTATTGAGTATGCAGATAGAAGAATTGCTGAAACCATGAGACAAACAGAGCCTACTTCTGAAGCTGAATTCTATGCTATAAATGCTAAAACAGGAACAAAAGCAGCTCAAAGAATGATATTTCCTTGGGGTAAATTTATGTTAAATGCTAAAGCAAATTTTGCCAATCAATACGCTAGGTCTCAAGACAAGAATGTACCAGAGCTACAAAGGCAAGAAGCTCGTAAAAGAATGAGAGGTATATTGAATGAAGTTGCTGTGTTTAACGGAATAAAATTAAGTACAGGAAGAGTTACAACTATAGGTTTTGTTGGAGCTGCAATGATGCAGTTTGGAGCAGATGAGGATGATATTGATAGATACGGTGGAATGACAAAACTTATTGGTGATGCTTTCTTGTCAATAGAAGATCCTGATTACAAGGAGCAATTATCTAAAATACCTAGAGGTCAGAGAGAGACCTTAGAAGGCTTTAAAGCTTCTTTTAATGAAACAGCAACTGGTATAGACTACACTCTTTTAGAGCTGTATAAAACAACTATGGAGTATGAGAATAAATATAAGATATCTCCAAACTATAGTGTTTTATTGCAAATGGCAACAGATATGTTTAAAACAACCTTGCCTTATGCTGTTCCAGATCCATTATATGATTTAGGATTTTCTGTAATGAATGAGCTATTAGGAGAAGAGGTTATACCAGAGTACATATCTTCAGACTTAGATAAGATGGGGACAAGCACTGATGAAATAGTATTACTTTTAAAAGAAAATTTAGGTATGTATAGTGTTGGTCTTGAACAGTTGGATAAGTTTTCAAAAGCTTATACTTTGTACAAAGATCGCGTATTTAAAAAACCAGGTAGCGGAGTTTCTAGCACAGGGATAATTGAGTACATTGCGGCAGATACTCCTGCTATGCAAGAAAAAATTGATAAAGTTATTGATTACCTTTTATATGCTAGGACTGCAAACTTACTTCTTCCTATACCAAAAGGAGATGTAAACAATCTTCTTAATAAATTAGAAAGACAAATAGAAGAGAATTACACAAGGTCTTCGCCTTCAATAAAAGGAGTTAATAACGCTTTCTTTAAAGCTTATTTAGACTACAGGACAAAAGAACAAAAGCAACCTGTTGATATGAATAATATAGGTGAATGGTGGGAAAAAGAACAAAAAGATATGGATCGTTCTGCAAAAAAACACGCTTTAGATGTAATTGAGAACATAAGGAAAAACGTAAATACACCTAAAGATTAATAATATTTTTCTTTTATTATATTTATTACCTCTTGACAATCTTTCTGGTTTCTGGGTACAAATAAATCTGGAGACCAGCCTTTAATATGAAGGTGTCTTTTAAACAATTTCCAAACCATAGGAAATCTTTCATTTGGATTTCCTTTACACTCTATAATATATCTTGGAGGTACTTGAGTATCAACAAAGTCAGGAGTATATCTTATAGGTAGTATTTTTTTATAACCTCTATCGTGTAGAAATTTCTTTTTTGGTGTTTTTTCGTAAGAAGAATGTTCGCTCAGAAATCCGTCAATGATTGTGAATTGATGTGTTTCGTATCCGTTACTTATTTCATTTGCTTTTAACAATAAGTACATATGAGACTCTAGTCTTGATTGAAACTGTATTCCATCAATAACTGTTTTAGTTGCTCTAGTTATTTGTTTGTTTTTTTTATATCTCTTCATCTACGTCCTCTAAATACATGTAATCATGTTCATCCATATTATCCATTATACCAACTGCTTCTGGAGCGTTTTCTGCATAAACAGCTTTTTCTGAGTATTTTTTTTCTATGCCATTATCTGAAATAACAGGAACAAACTTTTTTAAATTATTTAATCCCATCCAATAAAGAGTTTCTTTCAGCTTATTGTTTATTTCATATCTTCTTTTTAGATATTCCATTGACATCTTGTTATCAATATAATACTCTTTAGAGACTAAATAAACATATTCATTTTTAGCACTTACTACTTGAACTCCATCTTCTTCATCTACAGTAACATATACAAAAGAATCTTTCAGGTGTTCAATTAAATCCACATTCTTTAAAACTTTTTTTACATAATCAAGATCTTCGTCGCTTAATTCCTTATTTACAAAAAGTTTTTTCTTATAGTCCATAAACAAATTTAATAAAAAAAACCCTAAACTATTTCTTGGCAGAAGTCCAGGGTTTGTTATGAAAACAGATTAACAAAAAGGTAATCTTTGATACAATAAAGATACTTAATTATTCTCTTTGTGTACCATCTTCCCCAAAATCATAGTTAATAGTTACTAACAGTAAATGAAGTTTTAAAGACCAGAACTGCTCATGTTCATTAGGCTCCCAAATCTCAAATCCTAAGATAATTCCTTCGTGAGGCCACCTGAAGCTTAACGACAATAAATACCATCCTTCCTCCATGTTAAAATATATGTGTTAATCTTGCTATCTGCCCAAACTCTGGGTGATGTAAAAATCCTTCTATTGCTTTTGGAGCGTGTTGATATCCGTTTCTATGATGCCAACTATCTGTTCCAGAAGGACTTCTTAAACTTTCTACAGTTACACCTGCATAGTCTTTTGCATTTTTATGATGTACATGATGTGTGTAAACGTATCGGTGACGTGATTGTGACCATCTATCTTTAGCTTCTACAGCCATAAGTAAAGGAAGATCATTATTTTTAGCTCCATCACCATGTGTTGTTCCTATTAAATTTTTACCATACTGAAAGTATTTTCTATGGCTTATGCTTGAATCAAATGTTACATGCTTACAATTTCTAAACCAGGTAGTGATGACATCAGCTAAAAAGAATCCATTAGTGTAATCGTGATTACTTGGGTTATATGTTACATGAACATCAGCGATTGCTATAAGTTTTTCTATTACCTCTACATAGATAGCTTTTGCTTTTAAAAAACTTTCATACCACATACCATCAGTGTCTTGTGGTGTTCCCGAAGTTGTTTGTCTTTTTGGAGTATCTATGTGCAGAATATCGTTACCTATTATTAATAAGAATTTGTCTATTTGAAATCCAGACGATTTATCTAGTATTCCTTGAACGCCATCCCTAACTCTTTGTATTGCTATTTCTGAATCATAATCTTCTCCTGTTTCAAAAGAAGTAGAAAGTTTTCCTATATGAACGTCAGCTGGATCTATAACTAGTAGATGAGGTTCTTTTATTTTTGATCTTTTAATTTTAGGATAACTAGGAGAGTATAGTTTCATTTCATCTATTATCTGTCTAGATATATCGTTGTATGAAACTATTGTTGGTCTTACTTGTACTGAATACTCTTTTGTTTTGTCCCAATACTGACTAACACTATTGAAATCAATACCTCTTTCCTTGCAGTAATCAGCAACACCTTGGTGTCTTACTTGATTAAGTTTTTGTTGAGACTCAATGTCTATGTATGCTCTAAAAGTATTTCTTCCTTGTTCGGTTTCCTTTACTTCTAAACCTAAAGCTATTGCCTCTTCCTTGTTTAGTCTAACTCTTTTTTTGCTCATGGATCCATGGATTTTTTAAGTTGTCTTAAGTCGTAAATTAAAGAATTTACTGTGTTTTTAGACTCTTCAAAATCACCATCAAAAACATGTTCATAAGCGTCGTTTAACTTCTCGTGCATACGATTAAAAACATTGTTTAAATATACTTGCCGAGAAGATGAGGCCATTATTCTTTGTCTAAATGATACAAAAATCTATCTCCTTCTTCTTTATCTATAGCTTTAATTGCCTTGTAAATAGCTCTTGATTTTCTTTTTGTTTCTGTTCTTTCTTTTTTAGTAGACTCTAAGCCAAGATTAGTATACAAACCGCAGTCGTATTCAAGTAAAGCGTCTATTTTTCTTCTTTCAGACCACGTCTTGTAGCCTAATACTTTATCAATAAATTTAATTAATTTTTCCATTTATAGGTATTGTTTTAGATTAGGTCTAAAGTATTCAGATCCTTTCATAATTTTACCATCATTTCTTCTTAAAACTTTTCCATTCTCTAACTTACTCATGTTAGATTTATGAACTTCTTCGAACATATCAAAGATAACATCAGATAAACCATGAGATAGTATGATTCCATATAATATATACATCATGTCTACAACAGCATCTGCAATCTCCACAACATCTTTAGATTTACAAGCGTCTTTATATTCATTAAGTTCCTCCAACATTAATTTAAACTTTAGATTGTGATCTTCTTCGCTAATTAATGAAGGTGTTTTCAAAGTAGATATATTAAACACCTTGTTAAATTTTCTAACCATTTCAAGTTTCGAATCTTTAACAGATAATTCTTTTTCTATGTATAATGTTGCGTCCATTAACTCCTCTTGAAGATGTTGTAAAAAATTATCAGTCACATTGTTATCAAGTGTCGTTTTGTATTTTTCAATACCACGGATACTTCTGTCTGTATATTTGTTTTTTACGCTTTCTACTATTGAATCGAACATTTTAATGAGTTAATTTTTGGTAATTTAATTTATTTTTTTTAAAAAGCCAAAGTTTTGTTAAATTTTCTTCGTATTTTTTTAATATTTGAGTACTTTCTGGTGTTTTCTTGTGCTAAATGAACGATTTCGTGTATTATTCCATCATCAGATAAGCAATCATCAGAGCTTATTTCTTTTACCCAACAAACATAAACTGCATAGTGAAGTATGTCTATAATATTTTTTATAAACTCTTCATCAGAGTAGTTTTTATACTTTATGTAAGATGTTTTTAACATATCTTCGCTATAAATATATTTTCTATTCCCGATCCTGTATTCTTTTTGCAATTGTTTCATATAATTCTATTATTTTAGCCTGTAGCTGTTTTTGTTCAGTTCTCCATTTATATTTTTCTTTTCCTTTTTTCTTTCTACCTGCATAATCCACCTCAACTTTTAAGTGGTATTCGTCATAAATAACAGGATAAACTTTTATGTCGTTTTTTATGCAAATAGAAAGTATTTTACTAATGTCCTTCATCTTCTATTAAAGATATTTTTACATCCTCCCATTTACCACCTTTTAAGTCGTAATCAACAAGGAAATCAATTCTTTTTTTCCACCTCTTATTCATTCTATCTTCCACCGTCCAGATTCCATTCATGTCTCCAGCATTTTCCACACATACTTTTGCTCCAAATACGAAACCGTATTCCTCTAAATCTCTACTGACAGCTATCCATCTATGTGATCCAGGTGATTGTGAATTGATTTTTTTAAGTGATGCAGTCGTTAAGTAATCTGCATTACATTGTTTTGGGTCGGCATGGTAAATTGTTGCCGTAACCATAATTGCTAATACTATTGTTTTCATAATTCTAGTTTTTTAAATTCAACATCTAAACTTTTAGTTAATTCATAAGGATTGCCTTTTTCTGTCAACCAATTTGTATTGTCCCATACAGGTGAACCATCCCTTAAATCTGTATATCTTCCGTTGTTTACATTCCAACAGTAATCTACGTGAGCTTGATTCTCTCCAAGATTCGCAAACTTTACTTTTAACACCTTAATCTTTACTGTACCCGCCTCAAAATCACGATGTACTAATATCCCATGAGGACTCATGTCGTAGAACTCACCACCACCTTTTACATCGTAGAATGTTGGCTCAATCAATTTACCTTTATCGTTTTGAGGTTTTGTTGGGTGAGCTACAAGAATACATACAACATCGTTTTTTTTACAAAAATTATCTATTTTATTTAAGTAAGCATTTGTATAATCAGTTATACTTAAATTCATATTAGATTTGTCTCTTATCTTGTTGTAAGGGTCAATAACCAAGCATCTGATACCAACTCTTCTTACAAGCTCTTCACCTTTCTTTAATACTTTATCTAAATCAAATCCGTCTTCATAATTAATAAAGCAAAAGTTTTTATTAATGTGGTTGACGCATCTTCTCCATGATTGTGACTTTGTGTCTTTGTACTCTGGAGTATTACCATACAGTTTTCTTATCAGCTTGTCAACATGTAAGTATTGTGGATAGTTTTCTGTCGAAGCATAAGCCGTCTTCCATCCATACATCATATTATATCCTATTGTCATTTGGTCCACGAAGTCCGACTTACCACTACTTGGAAATCCAGTCACTACAACAAATTGCTTTGTGTATGTAGAAAATATTGAATCAAATCCATCTAAACCAATCTTAAAACCATTCTTAACACCACCTTTATAAAAGTCATCTAAGTCAGCTTCCATATCAGAAACCCTTAATACATTTTCTATTGGGCAGGGTATTGCTGTTTTTATTACATCTCTTAAACTTTCAGCACCATACTTGATTAAGTATTCATTTGCATCTTTACAATCCTTTAAATCGCATAAATAAACCTTTTCTGAACCAAACCTTCTTATCAACTCTTTCTTTCCGTTCTCACCAGCCTCATCAGCATCAACGCAAACGTATATTTTTTTCTTGTCTTCAAAGTGATAATACAAATCGTTGAGGTAGTCTAGGTTTATTTGACCTGTTGCTGTAAACCCATTTGGAACACTCACAACATTTTCAACACCAGCTTCTACAAACGAAAGGCAATCTATTTCACCTTCAACAATAACACATTCGTCTTTACCTATAATGGAATCCATGTTATAGCAAATCTTCTTTGCTCCTTTATACAACTTAAAGTTTTTCTGTGCATCTCTGTATTTTACATTTACCAACTTTCCCTTATAGTTATACTTAAACATGATTACATTCACCTCTTTGCTAACTTGAGGCATATATTCTAGTCCAGCGGTCACATCTAACTTATCTAATGTTTGGCTTGTAATACCTCTACTTTTAAACCATTCAATCATATTATCTCCAGGCTTATTTACTTTGCGTAGCACAGGTGCCTCGTAAGTGTATTCAGCCTCTTTTTCGTAAGTATGTAGCTGTAAAACCTCTCCACAATGCTGACAAGTTCCAAGACCTCTATCCCAATCTAACATCAAACATTTTTGAGTCTTTTTCTTTCTACTTGAAGAACACACAGGACATGTTGATTTTTTAGATTTTGTATCTAGTTTGTAAACGTTGTAGTCTTTTATTTTAAATCCGTTAATGTCCATTTTGTATTATTTTAAAGTCAAATCCTGGTTGATCGTAAAATTTTCTATCCTTCTCTAATTCAGTTTTAGTTCCACTCTTGGTGCTTTGACCTTTCCATTTCCATTTGTAGCTACCAGAGTTCTTTATAGCATCAACTTTGTTGTATTTAAGCCAATTAACAAAATGAGATTTATAGTCTTTTATTGAGTTTTTAATTTCGTCAGTCATGATTAGATGATTGTGAAATGTGTCCAATGCTTTATCTAAAGATTCTTTGCTAATTGAGTTTTGCATACAAACAACTTCAGCCCAAGTTGCAGAATTAAGACAATCGGTTAAAAATATGTTATTTTTATTTTCTTGTTTTATTATATTCTTATTTATCTCTGTCACTTGCTTGACACTTGCTTGTCGCTTGCTTGTCGTTTTCTTTCTAGTTTTACGCTCCTCAACTTGATAACTATCATAGTTACAGATAGTTACCTTAGTGTATTTATTTGTCGTTTGCGTGTCTATTTCTCCTGTTTGTTTTAGTCTTTTAATAGCAGTTCTTACCTTTCTAATTGGTATATTTAGATCTACAGAAATTCTATTAAGAGACGTAATGTATTCCCCTTTAGCCACAGCCCGCCCCATAAATCTACAATCGTCGTAGCAGGCGTTTAATAATAAGTGTATGAATATAATTTTAGTATTGGAGTCCTTGTACCATTCCCAATCGAGAATCCTCCTGTGAAGCTTGATATACCCTTTCATCGTTTTGTTCTTTATTTGTTATAAGCTCATTGATAGTATCCGCCAAGTTATCAATAAACTCTCTGTTTTCGTATAGTTTTTCTGTAATTTCATTGTATTTAGTTAAAAACACAATATCTTCTTCATGGTAAATTTTCTTTGCAATTCTTTTTTTATACTTGTTTGATTCATCATATCTGTATTGCTCATAGTCTACAAAGTATTTTACTTCGTTTTCTATTTCACCTATATACTCTTTATATTCATTGTCGATTGAAATCCAATCTTTAACTAATTTTGAGCTGTATATGATAGTCGCATGATTGTGAGCGTTGCCACGACCTCTGTGCTTAGAGTAGTTTCCTATATCTTGTAAAGGAAGCCTAGTGAATCTAGTTGCTAAGTAAAAAAACACTTTTCTCAAATCACACACTTCTCTTTTTCTTGTGTCTTGAAATATATATTGATTGTCTACTTTATGTTTTTTTTCTATAACCTCTGAGATTATATCAAGCACTTGATATTTGTCTGTTTTTGTTTTCATATTTTGTAATTAAAACCCACCCCGAAGGGTGGGATAAAGATTTAATTAAAATGGTAGATCGTTTAGATCATTGGAGTTATTAGAACTTGACTGGCTCGAACCAGAGTTGTCATCTTCTTTAACGCCTTTTACGACCTTTCCATCAGTCCAAATTACAGATCCGTTACCTAAGTAATGTTTTTCTGCTTTACTTGCTCTTTCGTCTTGGTCTTGAGCAATTGTGATTGATACGTTTTTACCGAATCTTGATTCATCATTTACAGAAATGGTGATAGGTATGTAGCTATCTTTTTCTCCTTTAATGATTTTGTTTTTGTCGATTTTCTTCAACTCTGAAGCTTTAATCGATGCATTGATAAGTGTTGACATAGTTATGAATTAAAAATTAAAATTAAAATTATTATTAAAAATGTTTTTATAGCTAAACGCTCTACTCTTTCTTCAGTATTATATTTCCCCATACTTAGTAAAGTTTTTAAGGTCTGCCTCTTTGTTTACAAAATATTTTAAAAACTGAGTTTCAGCCGCTTCAACCTTGTAATATCCATTATCATACGCTTCGTCTGATGTTTCAAATATTCCAATTAGACCAGTACCTTTTTCTATTACTAAAAACTTCATAGGCTTCTGGAACAATTTTGAGTATATAAACGCTTGACTATCGTAATTATAGGATCTAGAGCTGTTACGAAAACTTTTTAGTTTAGAACATGTCTTGATGTCGTAAACAAAATCATCTGTAATGATATCAGCTTTACCCTTCCACGGAATGTCGTTGTCTGTCATAAATCCAACAGACGGAACTTCAAACTTTATGTTCTTGGTATTTAACACCTCTTTGATGTTGTCATTTGACTTAAACACATCAACCATGTTTAGTATTTCATCAGCCTCTTTTTGTAGTAAAATTATTTCTTTACCACTATCTAAAATTGCTTGTTTGTAGATTTTAGTTGTACGAGTTGATGACTCAATAGATTCCATGTTGTCGCTTTTACCAAACATAACCATTTCATGAAAAGCCGACCCGTAGAGGAACGGCAATGATTGTGATTTTGGTTGGTGAAAACTATACGGATTGTTGATCAGAGCATCTATGTCTGAGTTTGATAAGTATTTTTGACCAAACTCACCATAGTAGTGCTTATCGTCTTGTAGTTTTTTAATTACTTTTTCCATGACGCATCCTTTCTTTTAAAGTCCTCACTTTCATCTTCACCAAAGACACCTAACTCATAGAACCCTGTTAGCTTTAACACAGCTCTACTCATAGCTCTTTTTTCTGCCATTTCCATTACGTACCAGGTATTACAATTCCCGTCTCTGTGATTGGTTCCTTTTAATGCAGAGCCAAATGTTTGAATACTGTTTTCACCAACAAGTGCGTTAGCTTTTACAACACAAAAATTTGATTCGCAGTTAATTACGTCATAAGTAATTTTAATCTTCTCACTTGCTTGGATTTTATCAATCCCAGACCTTGTGATAATAATGTAGTGTTGATGTTTAAAGACATCGTCTTTCGATAAACCGTACTTTAGGTACAGCTCTTTTAATCTCTCTGTTTTCATTTGAATAGATTTAATTATTAATTAACAAATTTAGTGTTTTTCTTGTTAATATCCAAGAAATTCTTTAATGTTTTTATAGTTTCAGATGCAATTCTGTAGTGATATTGCTTTTCTTTGTCGTTGTTTTTGATGATGGCAATTTGCATTTTTCTTTTGTTGTTTTTTATCCGTTGCATAGAATTTAGCAAGTATAATTTGTCGCAAAAATCATCAATATCCCCTTCATCTAGCTCTTTTAATTCATCATCATCTAAAGGTCTGTAGATGTCCGTAGAGTTGTCGAATATAAAGTGATCGTTATCAATATTCATTATCGTTAAACGCCTGTAAATATACGTATCACCGTCTCTTTTGTTGTGAATTCTACTGATTTTAATATTTTTTTTGTCTTGATAGATTTTAACAAACCTTTCAAAGATGTTTCTTGATCTATAACTCATGATTATAATTTTTTAGTTTTATTAAAGTTTGCAATTGTGTAGTTTACTAGTTCGATAATGTCATCTGAATAATGTATCGCGTTCATTCTCTCCAGCTCTTTTATGTGGTTCTGATCATCTAAATTAAATGCAGCACACATCATTTCTGTTTGTTTTTTTGCAAGCTTATCAATCAATGAGTATGTTTTTTCAAACACTAGATCGTTTTTCTTGTTGCTTAGTAATTCTGAGTGTAAATAGTCTTTTGTTTTCATATTAAATTGGATTTATATTAACAAATATAGTCTTTTTTTTGTTGATAAACTAGTGTTTTAAGCACAAAACTGCACTACATATTGGATTTTCGGTCGCATTTCAGTCGCATTTCAGTCGCATCCTGTTTTCAGTCGCATCTCAGTCGCATCCTCGGTGATTGTGAACTTATGAAGTATGTTTGTGCTAATGTATGTATGTATTATAGTAAAGGGCGACTTTTTTTAAGCCGCCTGTGTTTACTATTTTTGTATCACGTGTAGTATTTCACCACTGATATGATGTACAATAAATGATTTGTTATTTTCGTTGTCTGGGTTGTAACAACTATCTACCTGATTTCCATCATCGTTTATCCAAACTGTTACACCTCTTTTACCAAGAACCCAACCGTTTTCTTTACCGATTTTTTTCCAAAATTTAATGGCTTTGTCTACTAATTTTTCCATTTGTTTATATTTAATTATTAATTTAGTTTTTAAAAAAAGGCGACTATGTATCGCCGCCTCTTCCTCCACATGAAAGAAATATACCTATCATCAGTATAATCCAAACAATATAATGTAATAGTGTGATTATGAATGCTCTAATAAGTCTTAAGTAATATAGTAAGTTTTTCATATTTTAGCTTAAGAATTCTTCAAGTTCGTTAGTTGTTACATCTTCATGTACAGTATATGATAGTTCATTAAGTGTAATTTCACATGATTGTGACTTTAGTATAGCACCTTTGATAATACATTCTACTGAGTCTTCAATTAATATATACGAATTAATTTGGTCAGAGAAAACAACATCATCGCAGTGTTCGTATGCGTCATAATGTTCCATCCATACTAAGTCATTGTGTTCTTTAAATACTGTGTCACCTGAATTTGTTCTTACCATATCGTCTTCATGATATGATTGGTCACTCCAATCGCAGTAAAATGTATCATCATTGTGATAATAACCTTCTTCTACTGACCCGTATTCTATGTAACATACATCATCATCGTTATATCTTTCACCATTTACACATAACGTTCCTCCTGCCTCACCTCCATCGGTTGAGTCAAACGTATAGTTATCGTAACAACTGTCATTTGTTATTACTAATTGTTTTGCGTATTGATCATCAGAGTATTTGAATGTATCCATATACGGCATGTAGTCATTATTACGTTCAAGTGTTATTTTATATTCACCTGTAATAATTTCTCCTACTGTAGTTACAAAATCAGTATCGTTTGAATAACTTTGTACTTTTTTGTGTATATAACTATTTGCGTGTGCCCAAGCTTTCATACCATTTATAGTTATTTCATTACCGTAAATTCTGTCCATAACTTTTGTACCGCAGTCAGTTGTCCATAACAATGCTCTACCAATTATACCATCAGGTGTTTTAGCTATTGCCATTTTTACTTTATCAGGATTATCAACGTATATGTCAAAGAATTCTTGACAGCTATCGTGTCGCATACAAGAGTTACCTAATGACTCTGTATTGTCATTTGAGTATTGGTCGTAGTGATAGTACAATCTTATGTCTTCACCTTCTACAACTTGTATATCACCAACAAATGTATATGCAGCTTTAAGTGATTGTGATATATCTTGTATATCAGTCATACTTGTTGGTGGTATGCCTTCTTGGTTGAATATTGCTCTAACACCTTTTCCATATTTTATTGTTTGTCTATAGTTTTTAGACCATACAGTACCTTGTTCTTCTGTTACTACTGTTTTACAAGGCTTACCTTTTGGTAAGCAAGTCATTTCACCTTTTAGATTGATTGTAAAATTTCTCACTTTATCTATACTGTAATACTGATTATCAATATAATTTAAAGTTCTATCTAGTTTTTGTATTCTAACTTTGTCGTGATAATGTTTAAACATGTCATCTCTATCGCTATGCATTCTGTCAATGATACGTTGTATCCTACGTTTTAGTGTTTCAGATAGCATAGAATATCTTCTGCTACGTTTTGGTGTTGACATGCTATACTGCAATTTTACTATGTCATATATTCTCATTTTGTAACTACCGAAGTCTATTGTTTTTTGATAGTCTTCTAATTTAAAATCTATAGAATACAATTTATTATTATCGTCATCAAAAGTTTCATATTCTGTTAGATATTTGAAATACTCTGATGTTCTGAGTTTACTAGCTATTTTTAATGCTGTTTTAAAAGCAACAGACCATGTGCACTCGCATTCTTGTACACGATATGCTATAGTATTAATTGATATCTGCCTGTTGTTATGTATAACTGCAGCTATAGTTTCACATACTCCTATAATTTTACTATGATATAAATGGTTACTTTTATCGTCTGGTAGCTTGAATGTTTTAATATATTCGTCACTTATAACATTACGTATTGCGTCTTGTATAATTAAGTCTATCATGATTGTGAATTTTCAGTGTTAGTAAATAATGGGTCATACCCAAGTTTTTCTTCTATTTCATCACGTACATCATCATGTATTTCAGTAAGAACATCAAGTTCGTATGCTGATATGTAATGTCCACAGTTTTGACACCAAAATGCATCTTCATATTCATCATAAAGCATTTGTGCATGATTACATTCATTACATTTTTGATTTACTGATACATATTCTGCATCATCATCGTGATAGATATTGTCATAGTATGCTGTACCTTGACCGTTGTTGTCATTAGGTTTAGTACCATAGTAATTGTGTCCATACCAACCATCACCGTATCCATAATCGTAATATGTGACACGTGAGTCTTTTGGCATTGTATATTTTTTGAGCTGAGTACTAGCTAGTATTTTCATACACATGCGTTTTACTTTTTCTACCTCTGATATAACGATATATTCATTGTCACTGTGTGGTTCATAGTAACCACAAGACATATTAGCAACTTGTACATCAGTATTTTCTGCAATTTCACCAACATCTGTAATACCTCCATTACAAGTAACAAATTTAAATTCGTCAAGTATGTGTTGTATATCATCAATTAGTGTGTCATCACTGAGTTTTGTTCCTGATATGTTAGTAACAAAGTCACCATAACCACGCCTGTCACATTCTAAAACTAGTGTACTGTCGTCAAAGAAACTGAAGTCTGCTTGTCCTGAACCAACACAGCCTACCTCTTCATCTAGAAAGAATACTGCTTTGAAGTTGTCAAACTTACGTAGACAGCATAGTGTAATATAGATACCAACTTTGTCGTCGCCTCCGATACCAATTCGATGGCAATTACTTGAGTCTATTGCAAACATTTTATCACCTGTACGTACTATTCGTACGTTGTCGTTGATACTATGTACTGTATCAATATGGCATACCATTGTAGGGTATAGTTCTGCATCACCCTTAGTCACATAGATGTTACCATATTTGTCCTTAGTGTAACCTAGACCATCTTTTTGTAGTGTCTTGGTTATAAATTTAGCCATTCTGTGTGTTTTGTATGAGGCTGACTGTACCTTCATAATTGATGCAAGAAAATTGTTTTTTTTCATGTGGATTGAATTTAATTGTTAAACTTATTTCTTATTGTATTATACATTAGTATTGCACATTCTTTATTAGTTAGAATTTTTGGATTCTTACTGATGATTGTGAATACATCTTCAATTGTGTCTGTACTTAGCTTAGGTTGCTTTGTTTCATAACTGAAGAGGTTACGCTGTTTGTCAATTAGAATTTTATCTATTTCTTGATTGACATCTTCAAGGGCTAATTCGTAACCATACTGTTTAGCCATTTGTACAAGTAGCACATCATTGCTACCGTGGTTAGCTTGCATAAATTTATCTAGATACGCAGCGCTTGGTGTACCGACAATACTTTTTTTCAAGTCGGTTACACGTTTTTTAGTAAAATCTTTGATTTGTTTCATATTATTTAGTTTTGTTTATATGCTTTTTTATAGTCTTTGCATTGATTATACTATCAACTATACCAATTTCATTTTTACGTATTTCTGTTGCTTTTCCATGAGTAGCAAGACAAGTGTGATTTATGATTAGCTTTTTGTCAATAGCTCTTATCAGCTGTTTAATTTGATAGTTAGTTGTGTAATACACAGTAACATCGGCACCATCTTTGTTAATTGTAGTCTTGCCTATGTTGTAATTACCATCTGATTGAAGCAGTTTGTTGATATACTTTTTAGCTGTATCTACAGGCATGTTTACTAACAAGTTAGGGTGATCTAATTTTTTTAGAAACTCTGTTTTTGCAGCTTCACCAACTCTATCACATAATCTGTTGTATGCTAGATTACCATACAATTTATCGTATAGCTCTTTAAATCCTGAGTATTGTGTCATTATACCGTTTACCAAGAATTCTACCTCTATTTCTCGTATATCTACATCATAGATATCTATGTCAGATAGTTTGTATACTGTCGCGCTCACGTTGACCTCTGCAGTATTAGTTTTGTCAATTTTTACTAAGTACGTGTTGTAGTACTCGTAACTTTTTACAGGTTTTTTTAATGTTACTTTCATTACTTTTTATTTTTAAGATTATTAATTTGTACAGTCATATTTTTCTTGACACTGTACCATAAGTCAAGTTTTTCATTGATGTTGTTTAGTTCATCAGTTTTTTTCTGGTGCTGATTGTGAAGCTTGTCTATCAGCATAATGATATCTGCTTGATCGTTTTCTAAGTCACGTATGATTGTGACAGCTGTAGTGTAATGTTGCATATGTATATAATTTAGTAGCGCGTGGAAGATTCGAACTTACCATCTTTAGGTTGAAAACCTACTGTCCTAGCCGTTAGACGAACGCGCCGTTTGAGGGAAAAGCATGTAAAACCTCAGTCTAATTTTAATCATATATATACTGCTTTTATTACTACTAGTCGCATCATATGATTGTGAACCCTCCCCCCGTGCAGCCGCAACGATTCCGTACAACCGCAACGATTCCGTGCAGCCGCAACGATTCCGTACTGCCGTACTGCCGCAACGATTCCGACCAACCGTGTCGATTCCGTGCAGGGTTAGAACATAGGAAATGCTCGCTTTCACGAGCATACCTAGCCTGTTCTATTCAGGTCTTTCTTCAGCTAATCTGTCAACCTGTTTGTCAGGAAACTGTTGATTGGCATCTGAAATTGATAGGAAACCTAATTGGTCGAAGACAGAGTCATCAGTTGTGAACTCTTGTTCTTCGGTGTAAGTATCCATTTTGGTGTCAAACAACCATTCTGGAATTCTAACTCTGACTTTCTTAGTCTTTGCGTCAAGAACTGTTAACGATGATTGTGAGCGTGGCATGTAAATTTCTTTGAACAATAGTTCTTTTCCTTGTTTACAATTTGCCAATTTGATAGCCTTACCTGAAGGGTGAAGCTCTACAAGAATGGCATCAAAAGTGACTGTTGTTGAATTTGCATTTTTCATAATATATAATAATTTAAAATTAGGCCGACCAAAAAAAATGGATTTTGGGATAGGCAATCGTGGTAAGGGAAATAAATTTAAAAAGTTTTGCTTATATGAATAGATGATTGTGATAAGCCAATTGATAATATATAAACGATTACCATTATAGATAGCACTGCCCCAAAAGTTTTTAAAATTATTTTACTTAGGCGATTTTTATCGCCGACCCTATTGAATATCCCAAAATTCATTTTAGGTTTGCCGTCAATTTTAATTAATATTTGAAAAATGTGAATTCGATAACAGTCTCTACTTTTGACCATTATTGGAGAGGTTTGCACGGAAGGTAACGATAGCTATCGAATTGGCAAATTGGAAACAAATCTATCTATCTTTTCTAAGACATTTATGTGTTGCGCTTGCAATTGTCCTACTAGTTTGATGCCAAGACTGAGGAAGTTAGAGTTCTAATTCTCTAATGTTTGACGACGAAATGGATACTTACAGCGAATACTTATATCGACAACTGAACTCTGTCTTTGAACACTTAGGTTATCAACTACTTAGATGACACTCAGTTTTCTGTCAACAGGTGACGTTATGTTAGATTGAAAGGCAGGGATAGGATAGGTTATCGTATGATTGTGAAAGCCTCAGCATTTTTTATGGGATAA
>Ga0233444_10002131_pt1 | contig 21173 bp, 19 predicted proteins | sample SI_124_October20_6_FD_182792 | JGI IMG/M metagenome (GOLD analysis project Ga0233444, IMG submission 182792) | Seawater microbial communities from Saanich Inlet, British Columbia, Canada - SI_124_October2016_10_MG | ecosystem: Environmental > Aquatic > Marine > Inlet | place: Canada: British... | reverse complement strand
TCTGCACTTGGCCACTGAACGTGTTCAGTGGTTGCTGCTGTTCAGGCTGAATGGCTCCTTGGAGTTGAATCCCCTTTGGCGGTTGCCATTCTTCCATGGTATGGCGTCGTGTTTCACCGGTTTCAATCCTTCCCCAACGGCTATTGTAAGGCATTAATTCGCTTTCCGAATGTACATCGTAACGGCCTTTTCACCGGTTTCAAAGACCCCAACCTCGTCAAATCCATGCCGAGCGTGGAAGCGTACTGAGCCAGGGTTTGGTGGACGAAGGCTCACCTCTGCGGTGACCGGGCAATCCAGACGGTGTGCGTAAGTCACAACGCTCTGGTAAAGCGATGAACCGATCCCATCATTTCTTGCTTCCTCCGCCACTGCAATCCTGTCAACATACAGGAACTGGTCGAAGCGTTGATTGAACCATGCATAATTGAGGCTCCCGTAGCGAGTGCCAGGCAAAAGGCAGAGCACAAAGCCGGCAAGACCGGTTTCGTTGTCAAGGCCGAGGGCCAATTCGCTTAGTTGTAGGAGGTCAGCCATTTCTTCTTCGGAGACCTTGCCCGTCCCCGGAAGTCCTTGCTCATTGATCTCGACCATTCGCGGAATGTCATCGAGTGTTAACGCACGGCATGCGTCCATCAAACCTCCTCCAATGGAGGAGTTGGATCTGGGTCAAGCGAGGCAATCAAGCCAAGGGCAGCAGTGGTCAGCACAAGGCTGGCGATGAGGGACAAGGCAATCATTGCTGCGGAGAAAAGGCCGAAGTTGCTGAACAATCCCATTGGTGAAAGTGCAATCATGGAGAAACCAGCAATGTCCGAAGCGGCACTGCCGACGAGAGCAAGACCACATGCACCGCCAACTCCAATCAGTGCTTGGCGGTGGGTTTCCCCGTTTTCACGACCTTCCCTGTACCGTTCCGTGACGTGAATACAATAGTCGATGCCAACACCAAGTGAAATGGTTGCAATCGTCACCGTGACGATGTTGAGCGACGACCCCGCCACATACATGAGGCCATACAACCACACGACGACAAGCAAAATGGGCACCAATGTGACGCTTGCTTGCTTGAAGGATCGGAACCCAACCGAAAGCGTACCAAAGACGAACAGCGAGCCGAGGATGAGTGAAGATTGCATTTCTTCTTGCATGGTTGTGGATGCCACAAATCGGGTGACAGGCCGTCCGGTTGGCATCACCCATGTCAGCGGCTTATCTTCGCTTTCGGGGCCAGCCTCAAGTTGGTTACCTGTAGACAAATTGGTGAAGGAGGAGAGGTCTCTCCAAACTTCTTCCATTCCACCAGACATTCCAGGGAAGTCTTCGGGGGAAGTCATGCCGAAACGAATCAACATGTGGTCGTACACTGCTTCATCGCCGTTGATATCGAGCCACGGTTTTGTTGGATCAAGAGCCACATTGGGTGCGATGTACAAATTGACGATGCTTGAGGGAATGTTGGGAATTGGACCGACCCCTGGTACTCCGTTGAGCGAAAGGAATCCGTAGAAGAAAGCAAGACAATTCCTGTTTGTCAAATCCATGAGCAGGCCACCGCTGTCTTCTGTGCAATTCATGCCATGGCCAGTTTCGTTGACAACCCATCCAGCCTCAACAAATGGGTCCGGGTTGAGCAGCAATGAGCCTTGGGCGGCGAAGACCATTTCATCGAGCGCGAGAATGTCAATCGTACCATCAGGTTGGCGTGTAATTTTGTCAGGTACGCCTTCGGGGAGCACATCCATGTCCTGTCTGAAGACATCGATGGCGGCGAAAACTTCGGGGTCGAGTACGTCGCCAACGATGAGTAAATTCGCTGGTTCGCCTTCATCAGCAAATCGCTTGGATATTTCATCCACGCCGATGGCGAAATCCGATGACTCGTCAAGGAAGTCTTCCACGGCAAAGTCCCCTTCCAGTTGAGCCATTCCGTAGGCGGCCGGGAGGGTGATGAGCACGGCGACAACGGTGATGATCACGGAGTTTCGCCATGTGCCAGAAGAAGTGGAAATCCGCTTTAGAAAATCTTCGGAGACGAGGTGCGCCGCTCCAGACTTTGGTTCAGTGGAGCGGTTTCGTGAAGCCAACCAATCATCGACAGAGAGCCGAATGAGTGGCACCCAGAGTCCTGTGAGGATGAATGCAGCCAGAATACCGAGGGCAGCCTCGATACCAAAGGACCGGAGTGCTGCGATGTCGCTGAAGAGGTTTGCCGCGAATGCAGACATTGTGGTGACCGAAGTGAGCATGATTGCTCTACCGACACGAGAGAGGGTGATTTCGGCCGAGTCTGTTGGTGTCTTCTTCAGAGAGCGTTCTTCTTTGTACCTGTGAAGGGCGTGCAGCGAGTCGTCGATACCCAAGGCTAGAACCAAGATTGGGAGCAGGTTCGAAAATTGCGACCTCGCAATCAAGCTTAATCCAAACATCGAGGTGAGGCTGGAAAAGTGACCGATCATACCTTGCATCCAAAGAAGGGCACAGCCGAGTGCAAACATCACAATGATGACATCAGAAAGTCGACGCAGGCTCACGTACAACAACACAACAATCGCAATGCCCATCAGCAAAATGAGTCCGGCACTGGCTTGCAATTCACGGTTGACTTCAACGTTCACGCCTTGACCTACGAGGAGTGTGATGGTCGTCCGGTCATGCGTTCGCAACTGACCTTCGAGGTCCATGTATGACCATTCAGTGGAACAGCCACCAGTTTCTTTGAGAAGTTCAAGGCACAGAGTCTGGTTGTACTGCGGCGGATGGAGGACAAGTGAGTTATCGGCAATTCGATACCCGCCGATGCGCGTGCCTTCGTCTGAAAAGACAACGCTCTTTTCGGGGTGAGCGTCCTTCCAGATGACTTCCCACCCCATCGATTCAAGGGTGGCTCGATCGAATTGAACAAGCAGCCAGGTGGAAGAAGCCGACCAGCGCCCTTTGCCAGTGAACCCACCTTCCCATGAGCCGTCAGTGTTGAGCGAACCGCCAACAGGACCGTCTTGGAGCGCATTCATGTCAGCGACAAACCCTCGGTCGAGGGACAACCAGCGCAGGAAATTGTTGTCAGACGCTTCTGCCATTCGAGATGCAGCCAAATCGATGTGTGCCTGTGTGACGTTTGCATCATCAAACTCCAAGCAATCTAAGACACCACAATCATACCAGTTTGTTGGGGGTTCGGTGATGATTCCTTGAGCCGTGAGGCCGGGCTGGGTGAGCACGGAGGTGTTGTTCATGAACCCTCGAAAGTGATCTGAAAGCGAAATTGCACCGGGTGCTTGCGAACCAGTCACGTCGTTGACGAGTGGCTTCATTGCAGGTGCCAAGGGATGGTCTTGAATCATGTTAATTTTGCCGTCGATTTCTTGCAGGACGGTCAGGTTCAGAATACCGCCAGTTGGGGCATAGATGCCCTGCCAAGGTTCACCTGAGGCTACCATTTCTGTGACGCTAGGCAGATTGGCGTAATCAGGTGCGCCATCGGCCATCAACGGGACAGGTTCCCAATCTTCAACGGACGGAACATAGGCAGGGTCACGTGCTGAAACGAGGAAACCGAGGATGATTTCAGAGTTCGCAAATTCGTCATCGATGATGGCTTGAGCAGTGAGTTCAGGGGACTCCATTTCATACGATTCCATATCGATGGGTTGGAGCGCTGTCAGAGCGCCTGGAATCATCAACAATGAGAGGAAGAAAATGGCGACGTGCACCTTTTTCCTATGTGGAATGAGCCACTTAGAAAACGCTGCAAACGACCTATCCATGACTGCGGCTTCGGCTTTTGCCTTTTCAAGTGATGTTTAGAAAATTCCGCGCCTGAAGGTCGGCGGTGGCTTCAAACACCGTCAACTGGTGGAAGATGCATGGCAATTTTGTTTATTCTCAATCAGCAACCCTATGACGGCACCGATGTGACTTGGAACGCCCTGCGCTTGGCAAAGCGACTGTATGAGGACGGCGAAGAAGTTCGAATCTTTTTGATGAACGACAGCGTTGACTTGGCAAGGGACGGGATTGTCCCGCCGGAAGGCGCAGATGACATGGTTGCAATGCTCAAGGGGCTGATCGCTGTTGATGTACCCGTCAAAGTGTGCGGCACATGCCAAAACAGATGTGGGGTGTTGAAGGGCCAACCGTACTATGAAGGCGCTCAATTTTCCACAATGGGTGAGTGCGCAGCATGGGTCGCTTCATCTGACAAAGTGCTCACATTCTAAGTTCGTCGAGGTGAAACTATTGAGGGAAATCAATCTCCACGGCCACACATTGTTTGCTGCCAAAACGGCTGCAGTGGAACAGATTGGTAATTTTTACAATATGGGTGAAAATGGCATTGTGTTCATCCATGGTCACAATGGCGGTACAGCGATTCGGAACTACATCCGTTCGTCAGCCCTCGCCAAAGACTTGGCAAAAGATGGCTTAAACATCATCATGCGCCTCGATACATCAAAACCTGGTAGCACAGTGGTTCATTTCACTTGATTCCAAATTCTGCGGCCAAAGCATCGGCCAGGTAGTGGTACTCATCGACGTGGTTGTAGACTTGAGCCGAGATTCGGAAGTAACGACCGTGGGGTGATTCCCAGGACCAAACGGGAACTTGGATGCCATACTTCTCTTGAAGCACTTTGTGAAGCGGATCTGGTTCGTGCACCGGAAGAACAGTCCCCTCATCTGTTGGGATTCTCATCGTGGCAATGCAAGCAATCATTTCATCCGGACAAAGGGTCGCTAGCCCAAGTCGTTCGCACAGGATTCGCCGTCCCTCTATGGCGAGCTCGTGGTTGTGTTTCATGATGGCCGGCCAGCCCCCTTCAACGAGGTTTGCCATCCACTCAATGGTAACTGGAAGCGAACACCATGCTGAAATGTCCCGCGTTCCAGTCCAGTCGAATTCATGTCGGAATCGAGTTGTGTCGCCGAGCGGAAAAGACATCCCGTGACTGATGGTCAGAGGATGGATGTCCAGTTGGCGGTCGTTTCGAACATGCAGGAACGCTGAACCCTTTGGAGCGCACAGCCACTTGTGGCAATTGCTCGTCGTGTAGGAGGCCCCCAAGGCATCGAGGTTGAGGGGCACCATACCGATTCCATGTGCTGCATCCAACAATACGGAGACCCCCATGCCTTCGAGTGCCGGCACAATCTCTTCAAACGGCATTCTCAGTCCTGTGGGGCTTGTAACAGTGTCAATCATCGCCAACACCGTTCGATCACTTACACCTGACATGATGGCGTCAATGGCGACTTGTGGTCCATCAATTGGGAATGGAATGTTCACGGTTACGACGTGAACGCCCCATCGATTTGCGACAAAATCAATCGCATTTCTGCACGCTTGATAGGCATGGTCTGGAACAAGGATTTCGTCACCAGCGTTGAACTCAAGCGATCGAAGCACCGTGTTGACGCCTGTGGTTGCGTTTTCGACAAGTGCGAGGTCATCAGCTTGGCAAGAAAGCATCGAAGCAAGTGCATCTCGTGCCTTCGCCATGAACCCCATCGCAAGGTCTTCGTAGAACCGAACGGGTTCATCCTCGAGCAACGCTTGCCACCGTCGCTGTTCTTCTTGGATGGCGAGGGGGGTTGCTCCAAACGAGCCATGATTGAGAAAGACACACTGCTCATCGAGGGTCCAATGGTCTGCGAGGGGGCTGCGACTGGGGAGGGCCATGTGCAAACGGTGCGTGTGGCACTCCTTGAATGTTTGAACACATTATCGATCGAGGTCAAGTTTTGCACCACAGTGTTTGCAGTATTTCGCATTGAAATCGTGACCTTCCTTTGAGCAAGAAAGGCATGCTTGGGTGCTGATATCGCCCATTTTGATGAGTTCATTGGAAATAATTCCAGTTGGAACAATGATGAGGCTGTATCCCATGATCATGATGAAGATTGCAAGTGCCTTTCCAAGCGGTGTCAGGGGAACAGTGTCGCCATAACCCGTGCTTGTGAGGGTGGTGATGGCCCAATAGACGCTTTGAGGGATGGAAGTAAACCCGTTTTCAGGACCTTCAACAAGGTACATGCCTGCTCCAGTAATGAAACTCAGAACGGTGATGGTTGAGAGAAACACAACAATTCGCGATTTAGATTGAATCATTGCCTCGCTTAGAATGCTTGCCTCCCCAAGGTAGCGGCTCAACTTGAACACCCTGAAAATTCTCAGCAACCGCAATGCTCGAATCACTAACAGACTTTGAGCACCCGGAATAAACAGGCTAAGGTAACTGGGCAAAATGGCCAATAAGTCGACTACGCCGTAAAACGATCGAGCGTATTCAATCGAATTCCGAGTCGAGTACAATCGAAGGAAATACTCGATGGTGAACAAGATGGTGAAGGTCCATTCAATGAACACCAGTTGTGTGTTGTAGACTTTGTCGATTGAGTCAACACTTTCGAGGGAGACGGCGGCGACAGAAGCTAGAATTGCAGCGAGCAAAGCGACGTCAAAATACTTCCCAGTTCGGGTGTCGGCTTCAAAAATCACTTCATGAATCTTGAACCGCAAATCCGCTTTTCCTGACGGGGCGTCATGTTCAGCCATGTTCCTCCCTTGACACCCCTCCCTTTAGGATTCGTTGCGAACACTTCGTGCAGCCCCTGCTCTTTGTGATGTTATGGATGATGTGGAATCAAGAAAAACCTTCCCTTAAAGAGGTTGAATCTCATCAAAAACCACCCGATTCCTTATATGAAACGCCGGATTAAGGCTACATATGACCCTTGCACCTACGGATTATGACTATGGCGACGCGGCGAACTATTCTTTCGCAATGGAAATAACATGCGCGAACGATGAAGCACGAGCCATGTTTGTCGAAGCGTTCGGCCACATGCTGAACTACAATCACGAACAAGCAATCGCCTGCTTCAGCAAGGTGACAGAACTCGACGACACCTGCGCCATGGCATGGTGGGGCATCGCTTACTGTGTCTCTTCAAATTACAATTGGGCACCAGGACTTGGCTCTGGACACGATTCAATTCAGCAAGCCGTTTCACTGAAAGACGGCTGCACCGAACTTGAACAAGATTTGATTGACGCTCTGGCAACACGCCACTCCGCAGAAGCACGTGATGCAGCAGATCCAACCGTTCTCAACATGGGCAACTCCCCAGAACTCAACGTGGCTTTCGCCGAAGCAATGGCGCCTCTGTACGAGAAGTACAGCGGAAACTTGGATGTCACGGCAATTTACGTCGAGGCTCTCATGAACCTGAAAGCATGGCAACTGTGGGACAAGAACACCGCTACAGGTGAAATTACACCTGCTGATGACAACACCCTCTTGCTCGTTAAAATTCTGGAAGACGCCTTTGAAAGCAGCGAAGAAGCAAAGATTAACCCTGCCCTTTGCCACCTCTATTGCCACGCTTTGGAACTTTCACCTTTCCCAGAAAAGGCACTTCCAGCAGCCGATGTGCTTCGCAACCTCATGCCAGGTCTTGGTCACCTTGTCCACATGCCGTCGCACATCGATGCGTGGGTTGGTCAATGGAAGGAAGCTGTTGAATGCAACATTGCAGCCGTTGAAGCAGACGATCGCTACGTCGAACTTACTGGTAACGAATCCCAGTTCTACAAGTTCTACCGAATGCACAACCATCACTTCATTGTCTGGTGTGCTATGTTTGAAGGGCAATACGAGACGGCTCTCAAGTACGCTCGCAAAGCCGTTGACACACTCCCAGCAGGCGATGCAAACTCAGGTGTTCAGTTCATGCTTGCAGGCATCATCCCAATGGGCGCAATCTTCCTCGAATCATACGTCACCATGCCATGGCACGTGATGATCCGGTTCGGAAAGTGGGACGAGATTTTGGCCGAGCCAATGTACGATGACAAAGATGTCTTCCCAGCAACCATCGCAACTCAGCACTACGCCCGTGGTGTCGCTTATGCCTCGAAGGGCATGGTCCCTGAAGCAGAGGCTGAACAAGTCTTGTTCAATGAAGCACTCAAGAATCCAGCGCTTGCTGGCCGTGTGCTCCACAACAACCTGATGTACCAAGATCCAAGCGATGGCCCATGCATTCTTTTGGTCAACGAAGCAGTTCTTTCTGGCGAAATTGAATACCGCCGCCAATACCTCGCTAAGGAACGAGGCGAAGCATCTGACTTCACCGAAGCCTTCGATCACATCCGCCGTGGTGTCGACCTCTCGCTCAACCTTGCCTACAACGAACCTTGGGGCCAAATGCAACCTGTCCGTCACATCCTCGGTGCACTGCTCTTTGAGCAAGGACACGTCGAAGAAGCGGAAGCCGTTTACCGTGAAGACATCAAGCTCTGGAAGAACAACATGTGGGGCCTCTTGGGGCTCAAACTATGCCTTGAATCTCGCGGCGATGCGCCGGAAGAACTTGCTGAAGTCACAGCATTGTTCGAAGAGCGTTCGTCCCGAGCCGACATGGTGCCAAGCGTGACCTGCTTCTGCGCTCAGACCGATGACGAGCCAAGTTGCTGCGATTGAACGAGCCACCACACCATCCGGTAAGGGGTCAAAGTAGCCCCATGGTTCCAACCCTCGCAAAGGATTTATTCGGGCATCCATGGTGTTTCAACCATGGAAGACAAACGGAGTTTCTTTTCAACATGGTTTGGTTTTAGCGGCTGGAACGCGATGTCTGCCCAGACTCGAATCACCACTCAGATCATGTATCGTGTGTTCTTTTTGTTGGGCCTTGCAGCGATTATTGTTGGTTACGGGACTGTCACTGGAAGCGATCCAGGCGGAGCGGTCACATTGACAATGATTGCCATCTGGTACCTCTTGTTTCAATTCATTCTCAACTTTATTTTCGTAGAAGGCTCTCGTTAACCTGTCCTTTGTATCGGGGGGGCGGATTCTCACCTTTGTTCACTGGCGTGAACATGGTTCTCACCTGCCTTGTTCGAAGAGATGCGGGGGGCAGGATTCTCACCTTTGTTCACTGGCGTGAACATGGTTCTCACCTGCCTTGTTCGAAGAGATGCGGGGGGCAGGATTCTCACCTTTGTTCACTGGCGTGAACATGGTTCTCACCTGCCTTGTTCGAAGAGATGCGGGGGGCAGGATTCGAACCTGCGAACCGATAAGGAATGGGACCTAAACCCACCGCCGTTGACCAAGCTGGGCGACCCCCGCGCAAGTTGATGGCGGCGCCTCTTAGATTTGAAACAAGCGATTCATTCGGATGCCGAAAAGCCAGCACTTTCGATGCGTTCAATCACTTGTGCAATGGACACTGAGCCGTTGGTCGTGATGACGCCACTGGCCGTTTCATGCGACACATTTGCAGCAGTTATTCCGGGGGATTTCTCAAGCACACCGGTCAGCCTGCTTGAACATCCTCCGCAGGACATACCATCGATGTTGAGTGTGTAAACGACAGGCGCCATGTTGACTGGACCAAGGTCGGGGTTCAATTGTTTTTGTATTCTGCCGCTCATTCTTTGGCTGGCGTCCAACCGCGCAAAACGAGGGAATTTGCCACCACACTGAACGAAGACAACGACATCGCTGCTGCAGCAAATGTAGGTGGTAGCAAAAGGCCTGTGAACGGGAGCATGAGGCCCATTGCCAATGGGATGCCGATGAGGTTGTAGCCGAACGCCCAACCAAGATTTGTGCGGATCCTCCGCATGGTGGCGCGACCAAGTTCTAACGATGAAACCGCATCGATCAAGTCGTTTCGCAGGACGATGAAATCCGCAGCCTCGAGCGCAATGTCTGAGCCAGCGCCCATCGCCAAGCCAACATGTGCCGCCGACATCGCTGCAGCGTCGTTAATGCCATCACCAACCATTGCAACCGTTCGTCCTTCTTCGATCAGGCGAAGAATGTGAGCGGCTTTTTCGTCAGGTTTGACACCAGCAATCACCGTCTCAATGCCTATTTTTTCTGCAACTGCCTCAGCCGCTTCGATTCGATCGCCAGTCAGCATGATGACTTCGAGGTTCATTTGTCGTGCAAGTTTCACAGCCTTTTCCGAAGAGCCTCGGATTCGGTCGCTGGCCTCAATCCAACCAAGCAAACGCAAGCCATGACTGACAAGAACGACAGTGACGCCTTTCGATGCAGCCGTTGCGAGTTTTTCAGTCACCTCGCTGCTCAATTCAACCCCAACTTCACCCATCAAGTCAGCGTTTCCAACAGCGACAAGAGCGCCGTCTGAAGTTCCAATGAGTCCCATTCCGGGCATTGTTTGGACATCGGTTACTTCGGGGCGGGTCTTGGTCACGTTCGACCAAGATGTATGGATCGCTTGAGCGAGTGGATGAATGGATTCCCGTTCAAGGGCCGAGGCGATGCCAAGGATTTCTTTCACTTCAGTGTCCAACAGTTCAATGTGGGTCACCCGTGGTTTTCCAGAAGTGATGGTTCCGGTTTTATCGACAACGAGTGTGTCAGTTTTGTGGGCGAGTTCCAACGCTTCAATGCCTTTGATCAGCAACCCATGTTTCGCACCAACGCCAGTGCCAACAATCAGGGCGGTTGGCGTAGCAAGGCCAAGGGCGCACGGGCATGCGATCACCAGCGTGGACACAAGCACCATCACAGCCAATTCCCCATCGCTTTCAAACGGGTTGTGAGCGTCTGCGTACCCTGAAAACGCCCAAAAGAGAGCGGCAAGGGTGGCCATGATGATAACCGTTGGAACAAAAATCCCTGCGACCCGATCGACGAGCCGTTGAATCGGGGCCTTCCCCATTTGTGCTTCGTGGACGAGGTCGACGATTTCATCGAGCAATGTGTCACCTGCGAGCGAAGTGGTTCTGATGAAGACACTTCCATCGAGTACGACGGTCCCTGCCATGACTGCTTCGCCATCCTTCTTTCTTACAGGGTATGGCTCACCCGTCATCATCGATTCATCGATGCTGATGCCATTGCCTACGATTTGACCGTCAAGTGGAATTGCTTCACCCACGACCACCTTGAGCAAGGCGCCTTTTGGAACAGCACCGACGTTTCTTGTCTCAGTGTGGCCAAGTGCCTCATCAATCACCATGCGAGCTGTTTTTGGTTGCAACGCCATCAAACTGTGAACAGCATCCGTCGCCTTCATTTTGGCAGAAACCTCCAACCAATGGCCCAACAAAACAAAACCGATGATGAACACGACGCCATCAAAGAACACATGCTCTGCTTGAACCAAAATCGAGGGCGCTCCTACGACTGACGGAGCGAGTACGACCAAGACAGACCAGACAAAAGCCACAGTGGTCCCCAAGGTAATGAGCACATCCATGTTTGCTCGGCCTGTTCGAAGCGAGGCAAATGCGTTTTTGTGAATGCCCCAACCGGACCAAAGGTACACTGGTAAAGAAGCGTAAAACGCCAGTACATGACGGATATCAAGGTTGTATTCCGACCCCATGTCCTTGGCAAACATCGTGAGCCATACCGTTGGCAAGGCGAGCACGAGCGCAACGATGACCTTGCGCTGGTCCCGCTTCAGTGTCCGTCGATCCTCCTCCATTTGGTCGGCAGGTGAACTCGATTGCGAAGCACCGAACCCACCACGTTCAATCGCTGTGATCACCTTCTGGATCACATCCTGCCCAGCATCCTCGGCCAAGGTAATGCGGCCTCGCATCATCGGGAGATTCACCGCTGCGGATTCAACACCCTCGACCTTCATGGCCAATGTTTCAACAGACTGGACACACGAGCCACAGGTCATACCCGTGATTGCTAATGTGGCCTCAGTCTGCATCGAATCCCTCAGTCACAACATCCGTTCTCAGCACAGCTCACGAGGTTCCAATCCCCTTCGTCCATGGTGATGCAACCGCACCCACACATGCACATCCAACCGACTTGATCCCATCCCTTGCCGCCTTCTGCACGAGTGTAGAGGCGTTTCATTTTGCAAGAGCAGCCGCAAGTCTGCGCCTTGATACGTACCATGGCAGTTGGTTTATTGTAGTCAATATAAACGCTTTGTTTTGATTACATTAATTGACAGGAGCCAGATCCAATGACCCGCCCCAAACGTCCAAACCACGCAGTCTGCATGGGAACACTTGGCCCAGTTGAATCACCGGTAGGTGTTCGCCATTGTGATCGGGTTCTGCTGGAAGGACACTGAGTCCAAATTCATCAACCAAGAGCCTTCGCTTGCCGCCAAGTTGGCGCACATGCATTCGCCCATGTACCGAACCATCATCGGCCAAATCAAGGAACACCCATACGCCGCGCAAGCCAGTAATCCTCGCCTTGTATGTCGTCTCGCCTTCGATGGCGGCATCCTCGTTGGATTGGCCTCCAATCGAGCCCCCACGGAGCAAGTGAATGTGGTATGCGTTCGCAACGAGTTCCCACTCAAGCCGCTTCGCCGAATGGCCTCGTTCTGAACAATGTGCGGCAAGGGTGGCTGTTTCTTCCGAATCGTGAACCCATTCCAAGCCATGTAAATGGGCCTTGAGTTGTCGGTGAGCCATCAAGTCTGGATACCTTCGAATGGGGGAGGTGAAGTGAACGTAGGCATCCAGGTTCAACCCAAAATGCCCCAAGTTCTCTTCGCTGTACTTTGCTCGTTGCATCAATTGGAACAAGCCTTGATCGACCACCCTGCGGATGGGACCAGTAAGTTGAGATGCTTTTTCTTGGGCATGCTCGAGTGCATCAAGAATTGATTGGCGAGCGTCAGGATCAAGCACGTTTGCAAGGTATGCCTCCACTTCTTCAGTTGGCTCCTCTTCGGGCTCACTCAGTCCAGAGAGGTCCACGCCAGCACCAGCCCATGCACCGAGCAAGTTGCTCAATTCAGTGGTTTCACTTTGACCGTGGGTTCTGGTTGATGGTCGAGGCAACACGATGTCGACACCCAGCGAGTCCAACTTTGCGTTCAATTCCTCCACTTCCGGAGCGTCAGGCGGCGTGTGGCATCGCCAAGGAAGCGGGGCGCCAATTGAACCAAGGTAGTGGCCAACTGAGGCATTGGTTGCGACCATGAACGATTCGATCATGCGCGTGGCTTCATTTGGCCATTTCACATCCACACGAATCGCTTCGTCCCCATGCAATCGAGGTCGAAGTTCTGCGTTCTGAATATTGAGTCGCACTTCTTTTGCTTGCCATGCAGCGGCGAGTTCGAACATGGGTTTGAATTCGGGTTTTCCAAGTGCATCTTCGTAGGCAAGATTGCGTTTGACATTGATGACGGCTTCGTATGCTTCTGTGCTTTCAATTTCATTTGCATCGTTCAGATGCATGGCAATCACCATTGAGAATCGATCCACTTCAGCCCGAAGCGAGCACAATTCATCGGCGAGTTTTGGGGGCAGCATCGGTAAAACTTCGTGTGGGAGATAGACTGATGTGGCCCGGTTTCGGGCCGATGCGTCGAGGGTGGTGCCCGGTCGGACATAGTGTGCAACATCAGCGATACCGACCCACAACGTCCGGCGGCCGTTCGCTTCAACAAGGCACACTGCGTCATCGAAATCTTTTGCATCATGGGGGTCAATGGTGACAAATGGCAAATGGCGGAGGTCCGTTCGTCCTGATTGAACAGCGGCATCGCCATCCACTTCAGGAAGGGATTCAGCGGCTTCGATGAGGCGTTCGTTATACGCTGATGGGAACGGGTTGAATCCACCTTCACGCTTGTTTTCCAATCGATGTTCAAGCAAGCTCCGAGCCGTGTGGTGCTTTGCTTGAAGCAGGAGCAGGGCCATGCTTGGTTCTGCTTCAGGGAACCGAAGGCCAGACCTGCGTTTGGCGATGAATCGAGCTTCTTTTACCAAATCGAACGCACCCCAGGAGCGCATGACTTCACCATCGACGAGGGTGAATGTATCGGGGTAATCCTCGCCAGCAAGGTGAGCGATCCAAACTGACTCTAACAGGGCATAGCGTTCAGCGTCGGCTTTGGACACATAGAGGCCTTCCTCTGCGTTGATTGCATCCCCTTGCATGAGGGCGGGAAGTCCAGTCAGTGGAGGCGAGCCGCCAGCGGCGTGGAGCGAGGTGAAGGCTTGCCACGAGCGAACGCTCGCCTCGATCGTTTCCACATCAGCAGGCGTGCGAAGAACAAATTCCTCTTCTTCGGTCAATACGTACCGTTCTCCTTTGTTTCTGGCAAGGGAAAGCGTTTGGTCGATGTCACTTCGGAAGGCACGTTCGGCTTTCTCGTCAAGTTTGAATCGATGGTGGAGGTTTTCTTTTTCAGTGAGGTATTTGGCAATTGAGGCGCCATTCCAAGCCATGGCCCAGAGCGCTTCATCTTGGGCAAAATGACCGCTCAATCGTCGCCAGAGTCGCTCGTCCGCAGGAGTTTGAGGTCCCTTGTTGCGCTTCTGATTATGGCGGTTCTTTCCCTTCTTGTTTGGTCGCGCCATTTCACAACCCCTTGTCTCTCAGTGTTTCGAGCGCCTTGATTTGGTCTTTCGACAGCCCGTCCACTTCGGGAAGGACAAATTCGAGTTCCAAATCGCCGCCATCGTAGCCGGCACCGGGCACCTTTCGGCGATCGCCGACATGAGTTTCAGCAGCAACCGTGAGTTTGATGGTCTTGCCTGATGGCAATTTGACCTTGACTTTACCACCGAGCATAAGCGTGCTGTAGGGGGCTTGAACCTCTTGTACCAGCGTGGCGCCATCCCATCGTCGCCCTTCTCCAAATTGGATTCGGACGGTCAGTAAAACGTCGCCGGGCTCGCCTTCTGGGTGATCGTGGCCTTGACCTCTTAGCCGGGAAATGGTCCCATGCTTCACGCCAGGCTTGATGGTGGTCTGCAATGTAACGGAGGTCGCCTCCATTGTTCCAGCTTGATTTGGCTTCAGTCGCTTGAATGTGAAAGGAAACTTCCCTCCTTGTTCTGCTTGCTCGACCGTGACGTCGAGGCTCACTCGAATGTCTGAGCCCTTTTGGCGTTGACGTGGTTGCTGACGCTGTTGGCGTTGTTGTCGGCCACCCATGCCACCCATACCGCCGCCGCCGAACATCTGGCGAAGCATGTCATCCATGCCGCCACCGCCGCCACCGCCGAACGATGGTCCTCCACCGCCGCCAAACATGTTGGACATGCGTTGTTGCTGTTCGTATTCATTGCGTTCTTTGGCGGTGCCAATGGTGTCGTATGCCTCTTGAATTTCCTTGAATTTCGCCTCTGCCCCATCATCGTCAGGGTTTCGATCTGGGTGGTACTGGCGTGCTTTTTTGCGAAAGGCACGCTTGATTTCAGCGTCGCCAGCATCCCTGCTCACACCCAACAGACTGTACGGGTCTTTCTGCGCCATCCGACCTTCCTTCACCGCCCCTCCCACATCAACCCTCGCCTTCTTATCTTATGGTGGAAAACGAGGGATGACGGCGCGGTTGTTCGCGTCGGAGTGGTTATAATCACCATGTTAGTGGGTTGGTTGCCCGAGGTCGTACCATGTCTGGTGAAACTGCAGAAAAACGCTCCTTTGAAGATAAAGTTCAGGACCGCCAAGATTGGATTGAGTCCCAATTCCGTCGAATTTCCCGCGGTTCTTGGGCCCGAATCATTCGAATGGCGCGAAAGCCAACGCCACAAGAGTTCAAGCAAACCTGCATTATCTGCGGAATCGGTATGTTTGTGCTTGGTGGAATCGGCTTTGCAATGCTTGTCCTCATGGACAACTTCCTTCCTTGGATGCTCAATGATGTCATCGGCATCGGAAACTGATTGGAGTGATTTGTAATGGTTAACGCATTTGTCGCATTTGTACGATTTGAAGAAAAGTTGCTGCTTCTCCGCCGCAACAAGCAAGACGCAGACTTCGCTGCCCTTTGGGACGGCGTATGGGGCGTTGGCGATACGCCAGAGGAAGTCCTCACCCGTGTCTCCGAATCCACTGGCATTCCTGTTGAATCCTTGCACTACCAAGGGGCTGGCATCGACCGTGGAATCGACATGGGTCGAAACCTCGTTGACGTCATGCCCGTGCTGGTTGTCGCAAGCACCGATGAAGTGACCCCAATGGGCCGCTACACCGAAGCAGAATGGATTGACCCAGGAACCCTCCAAGATTACAACTGCATCTTCTCGAACCTCGATATGGAAAACAACACCACCCTCTTCGGCGAGATGTACGGATCTGTTGGCTCCTTCCTTTACATCGTCAAGACAGCGATTGGTTCCGAGCAACGGGTTGCCAACGAAATGTACGCTCGATTGCACGGCAGCGGTTCCCTTACTTCCCTTCAAGGCGAGATTATGTCTGTTCTTCACCCAACTGGAATGCGCGGGTACCTCTTTGTTGAGTCGAGCGCACTTCACCATGTTGAGAAGTTGATTGGCCGCTCCGGTGGCCGAGATCCAGCAGCTCGCCGTGGTCTCAACCAAACACCGCTCAAGAACGCCAAGACAGTGCTGCCTGGTGCCGCACCACTTGGCGATATTTTGCCATACCTCGTACCAAAGGCAGTCACCTCTGGAATCGAAGTCGGCTGCATCGTCGAAATCGTTACTGGCGCATTCAAGGGCGAGAAGGCCCGTGTGCTCAGCGTTGCAGAATCTAAGGAAGAGGTCAGCATGGAATTGTACGAACAACCAATCCCTATGACCCTCAACATGCGTGGCGACCACGTTCGTGTCGTGGAGCGTGTGGAGTGATTTTCACAGGGCCAGACGGCCAGCACCCATCGCACAGCGCGATTATATAGGGGTGTTTTGTCGGCTGAATGCCCACACTAGTGAGTAATGGAGATGAAGACTATGCCAAAACCATGGACATCCGAACTCATCAAGAAAGCTCTAGGCGTCAAGAAGTGCAACGGTAGCATGGATGCTGCGGTTGAAGATCTGCCGCTCGAGAAGGCAATGGATGTCGCCCGTGATAAGAACGGACAAGGCCATCTCACCGGTGCTGATTTGAAAGCACAAACAAAAGAAATCATTGGAACCTGCGTTTCAATGCGAGTCAAAATCGACGGTCACTGGGCAAATGACGCCCTCGCCATCATTAACAAAGGAGAATGGGACGAGCGGTTTAATTGAGCATCACGGACCGTGGTAGAGGCGTCTTTGAGCGCCTCGCTGACCACAGGGGTGAACAAAAATGGAAGAAAAAATAACACAAGCAATATCGGATGCACTTGAGCATGCACCTAAGCGCAAGTTCGTCGAGTCCGTGGATATCGCATTCACGATCAGAGACGTCGACTTGAAGAACCCAAACAACCGTATCAAGGAAGAAATTCGTCTTCCCTCTGGCCGCGGTCGTGAACTAAAAATCGCAATGTTTGCCGCAGGCGAAGCAGCAGCCAAAGCAAAGGCTGCAGGCATTCACGTCATCACTCCTCAAGAAATCGAAGACCTCGGTGGCAACAAAGGAAAGGCAAAGAAAATCGCAAATGCTTACGATTTCTTCCTCTCTGAAGTCCCTCACATGGGACTGATTGGCCGATACCTCGGTGTCGTACTTGGTCCTCGAGGTAAAATGCCTCGTCCAGTTCCTCCAACCCTTGACCCAGCCATCATCGCTGCCGGTCTCCAATCCACTGTTGTGGTGAAGTCCGGTGACAAAAAGACCTTCCAAATTTCATTTGGAACCGCTGGACAAACCAAGGAAGAACTCAAAGCGAACGCAATGGAAGTCTACAACCGTGTGATTTCCAAGCTTGAGCGTGGTGTTGGTAACATTCGTTCCCTTTACATCAAGACAACCATGGGCCCATCACAGATGGTCGAGGTGATCAATTGATTCCTAAGGTCGTTTCTTGGAAGAAGGACACGGTCAAGGACCTTGTCGACCTCCTCAACAGTGGAGACACCCTTGCTGTGATCGACATCCACGGCGTTCCTGCAGGTGCTATGCTTGGCATGCGTGCTTCGCTCCGCACTGACATGAACATCCAGGTTGCAAAGAAGCGCTTGATGCGTCTTGCTTGGGAGCAAGCCGGGTATGACGCTGACAGCATTGAATCGTTATTCAATGGCGCAGTGCAACCTGCTCTTGTGTCCTCCTCGAACCTCAACTCCTTCGAACTTTTCACTGAATTGAAGAAAACAGAAGCTGGCCGTGCTGCAAAGGAAGGCGACGTCGCTCCTCACCAAATCGTTGTTGAGAAGATGGACACCGGTATGCCTCCAGGTCCAATAGTTGGTGACCTCAACTCGGTCGGTATTCCTGCAAAGATCATGGGTGGCTCCGTCCAAATCCAAAAGCGAACCGTTGTCCTCGAAGAAGGCGATGTGTTCGAAGGCGAAATGGGCATGATGCTCTCCAAGATTGGCATCAATCCAATCGTTACCGGTCTGCGACTTTGTGGAACCCTTGAGGCTGGCACATTGTTTGCACCAGCAACGCTTGACATCGATTACGAGCAATTCGAGACCGATCTCGTCAGCTATGCTGCTGGCGCTTTCAACCTCGCTTGCAACATCACATGGTTCACCAACCAAACCATGCCAACAATTCTTGCAAAGGCCAGCCGAGAGGCAATGGCCGTTGCATTGGAAGCTGCAATCGCTACTGCAGACACCATGCCACATCTCGTTGGACGAGCCCACAACAGCGCTATGGCTGTTGCTGGACAACTTGACAGCGACGCACTCGACGAAGAACTTGCAACCATGCTGGGCGCAGCAGCATCCGCTGCCGCATCCGCTGCAAGTGCTTCCGAAAGCACTTCTGAGGCACCAACCGAAGCCGAAGAAGAGGAAGAAGAGGAAGAAGAGGAAAGCTTCGGCGGACTCGGAGATCTATTCGGTTGAACCACAAATGAGGTGAAAAAATATGGAATACGTATACGCTGCTATGCTACTGCACGCTGCTGAAAAAGACATTGACGAAAAGACCGTGAGCGCCATTTTGAAGGCTGCTGGCGTGAAAGCTGACGACGCCCGTGTGAAGGCACTTGTTGCCTCACTCGCTGGTGTTGACATCGCTGATGCAATGGCCCAAGCTGTTGCCGCTCCTGCTGCTGCCGCTGCTCCTGCAGCTGGCGGTGCTTCGGAAGCCGCTGCCCCTGAAGAAGAGGAAGAGGAAGAAGAAGAAGCTGGCGGTTTCGACGGTCTTGGATCCCTTTTCGGTTGAAACAGGTATCGAGCGCCGCCGAGCGCACAAGGACGCGCGTCTTGCACGCGTAGCCTCGTGATGCGCGGTTGTCCGATTCGGTCCCTCCCGCGGAACACCTCGCCCTTTGGGGCGGGACTGTGGGCTAGCCGTGCACACGCATCACCAAACGGAAACGTTTGATTGAAACAACTCCACACAGCCGATAGGCTGCTTCGTGAAAACCGCATCAAAGCGTTGATGCGGCAACCCCTTCTGGAACAACCATGGTCCGACGTGCTACCACCGATCTTGAGGTCAGTGTGTCCCCCGTCCACGCTATCAAAACGCTTCGTCTGCTTGCGGAGGAAGCTGGCTGGCCGATGGAACGCCATGAGGGTTCTCGACTTGTCGATCGATTTGCCATCATCATGCCGATGGCACAATCAACTCGAACCCTCGGCATTCGTATTCTCGATGGGCCACTGCGCGGCCTTGAGATGACTGCTTGGTCAGAAACTCGCGGCTCTGCGGGGGCTCTCAACATTACTTCCTGGGTCATGCCGGGCGGCATGGATCACGACTTGAATCAGCGTTTGCTTGAGCACTGGGTGGCGCGCCTTCCAAGATGCCCATGGCACTGGTCTTTTTCAGAACGTTCGAAGGTAGGATACATGCTCCCAGTGTGGCGGAAAGCAAGAAAGAAATTCCGCGAACTCGGTTTTGATGTCAAGAAAAAAGAGTGGCCTAACCAACCGACCACTCAATGGCCGAGTTGAGTTGTCACAAATCAACCTATCATGATAGGACTCATCCTTAGCACCACTGGGCCTGCCTCCCCGTAGGGGAGGCGGATGCATTTGTTAGATTCGTTGTCTCAATCTTTCAAATCAATCTTTTTGGCGGTGCTGATGGTGACAATGTCACTTTCAGTTGGAATCGTTGAAATTTCTCGAACACCAATGCTGGATTCGCAAGATGTTGCCTCAGTTGGTACCAGTTGCTCATACATTTCACGCAGCGCTGGTGAATCGATTTATGTCGATCCAGTCAACGGTTCTGATGATTGGGATGGCACCTGGTCGTGTCCAAAAGCAACCCTTTCCGATGCCCTTAACGAATCCTCGGCAAATGATGAAATCGTCTTGTACAGCGGCCGGTATCACGAAAATGTCACTGTTGACGGAAAAGACAACCTGTTGATTCGGGCCGCCAATGGCGCCCGTGTCGTGTTTGATGGAACACAAAGCATCGCTGATGACATGGGCGTGACATGGTCGACTGCAGACAGCGACGGCATTCAAGAAGTGACCTTGCCGGTTGATGGTTGGCAGTTGTTTTTAGCCTACGACGAACAAGTCCCTGCTCGATGGCCGAACGCACAATTTTCAGACGAAAGCGTGTTTAATCGTTCATATTGGGCTGAAGGAACACTCACAGGTTCAAACAATGCCTACACGATTGGATGGCTCACCGATGCAGGTCCCGAAACAGGCGTCCATACCGGTTTGAACGAAACGGTCAATGCCACAGGCCTTGACCCAGAAGGGGCCATTGCGGTCATGAACCTCGGCTCGTTCCGCAGCAACAGTCGTGAAATCACAGATTGGAATTCAGCAAATGGAACCTTTGCCTACGATGGCACGGGTGTCGGATGGAAGACCAAGCATCATGCGTACTTCCTTGAAGGCAAGCGAGAACTCATCGATGTGGACGGCGAGTGGTGGTTTGACAACCCAAACAACCGTCTTCACTACAAGACGCCAACTGGCCAAGACGCCAACAATCTCGATCTCCGTGTCAAGGTTCAACCCTTTGCAATCGGCGTTGAGAACTCCGATGGTGTGACGATTCAAGGCATCGATTTCTTTGGAACAACGGTCAACTTCAACGAGTGTGACGGCTGTTCATTCACCAATTCAACGCTCGAGTACCCAAGCACCTCAAAGCGAGGATTGGGCATTGCAGGCGAATCCGAAGACGACCGATGGATGACTCGTTTCTACCGCAGCACCAACAGCTTTGTCGACAACATCTCGATCACCAACACCGACGGTGGCGCTCTTGAATTCCAAGGTTCAGCAGGTCAATCCAATAACAACATCGTGAACAATTCCTACTTCCATGCCATCGATTGGTCCGCTGCAGACCAGAAAGGCTTGATGACAACCATCTACGAAGGTGGCGAAGATATGACCTTCT
>Ga0233444_10002129_pt1 | contig 21191 bp, 22 predicted proteins | sample SI_124_October20_6_FD_182792 | JGI IMG/M metagenome (GOLD analysis project Ga0233444, IMG submission 182792) | Seawater microbial communities from Saanich Inlet, British Columbia, Canada - SI_124_October2016_10_MG | ecosystem: Environmental > Aquatic > Marine > Inlet | place: Canada: British... | reverse complement strand
GTGCAATTGGGGTCCTTAATACTGTTGCTTTGATTTTTTTAACAGCGGTAATTGGCGTTTATTTTGCAAAACTTCAAGGTATTCAAACTTTAAAGTCTGGTATGGTAAGTTTATATCAAAATAAAACACCCGTTTATGAATTGCTGTCTGGAGCTTCTATAGCGATAGCAGCATTACTTTTGATTGTTCCTGGATTTTTTACAGATTTAATAGGTTTGCTTCTGCTTATTCCCTTTGCTAGAAAATTATTATTTAGTAGATTCTTAAGAAAAAATTCTAAAGTAAATAAAAAAAATGAAAACGATTCTATCGAAGGTGAAATAGTAGAAAAAAAAGATGAGCTATAATATTTTAGGAAAATATATCAAAGAATTAAATTTTAATATTCCAAATCCAGAAACTTTTTTTTTACTCTCCAAGAATATAGCTAATTATAAAATTAACATTGATATAAAAAGCTCTCAAGTAAAACAAAATATTATAGAAATAATAACAACATTAAATTTAAATCCAATAAAAAATGATTTTGAAAAAATAGATACAAAAATTGTCTACGCTACAGTTGTGGAATTAAAAAATGAAAAGATAGAAAAAAATGAGATGGAAAAGATAATTCTTATAGATGTACCAACTAAAATATATCCAGAACTTAGAAAAATATTTGTTTATTTATTTGAAAATTCTGGATTTAAAGATGTGAAGATTAGTGAAACAGTAGATTTTCAAAAACTCTATAAACTACGAAAAGTTCAATAAAAATTTTTTTTTAATTCTCTTTTCAGAAAATCCTTATGTTGCTTAAGTTCTTTTTCTGAAACTTTAACAATTTCCTTATTATAATCTTCAATGCTTGTGTGTGTTTTATTATGAACAGAGGAAAGATTAAATTTTGGTTCTTTAGCATCTAAAAGATTTATATAAACTTCTCTTAATAATTCACAATCAAGTAAAGCATTGTGCTTTTTTCTTCTTGATAGATCAATATTAAACTTTCTACACAAGGCGTCTAGTGAGTTTGAAGAACCGGGAAATTTATTTCGAGCAACATCAAGAGAATCTATAACCAATTTTTTATTTATTTTATCCTTATGCAAAGAACTTAGTTCTCCATCTAAGAAGCCTAAATCGAACGGAGCATTATGAATGATTATTTTTTTATTTTTGATAAAATTTAAAAATTCATCAGCAATTTTATCAAATGTTTCTTTATCACTCAAAAACTTTTCAGAAAAACCGTGAATTTTAAAAGCCTGGTCTGGCATACTTCTTTTAGGATTAATTACTTTATGAAACACATTACCTGTTGCAATTAAATCTTTAGTTTCAATACAAGCTACTTCGACAATTCTATGGCCATCTCTATAAGATAGCCCAGTCGTTTCTGTATCTAAAAATACTTCATGCATGCTTCTTAATTATACCTAACAAATTTTTTTTTAGAATATTAAAATTTCTATCATTAACAACTACATAATCACAAAATTTACTTTTTTTATTATCAGATATTTGTTTATTATTTAAAATATCAAATAAACTTTTTTTACCACCTTTTAACTTAAATCTTTTTAACCTAATTGATTTTTTTGCCTTTATTAAAATTATTATATCAAAAAAGTTCATTAACTTACTTTCAATTAATAAAGGTATCTCAAAAAAAACATTCTTTTTGTTTTTATTTGATGCAGCAAATTTTTTCATTTCTTTTCTTACTAATGGGTGAATTACTTTTTCCAATTTTTTAATATTTTTACTATTTTGGAATATTTTTTCTTTTAAGGCATTTTTAAAAGGTAATTCTTTTTGGATATCAAATTTTCTAATAATTTTTTTTTTAAACCTTGTGTTTAAATATAAATTTTTAACTACCTTATCTGCACTAAATAAAGGACCTCTTTTTGATGACAAAAATTTACTTGCTGTAGTTTTTCCAGAGGCGATTGACCCGGTTATTCCAATTTTTTTCATAATAATTTTGAAATCAATAAATTTATTAATTTGTCATCTATTTCAGGATTAATTTTATTCCATAAATAAAAAGATTTTTGCCCTTGATAAATAAACATATCTAGTCCATTAAAAACTTTTATATCTTTTTCTTTTAAATATTTGCATATTTTTGTTTCCAGAGGGTTGTAAATTGTATCAATAAAAACTGCATCATTCTTTAACTTTCCAAAATTGAAATTGAAATCCTCACTATTTTTTAAACCCAAGCTAGTTGCATTTATAACTATTTGATACTCTGCAATTTCATTCTCTAAGTTTTCCCAAGACAACACGTTAATAAATTTAAATTTGTTTTTTAAAAAAAGACATTTTTCTTTTGTCCGATTTATAACTGAAATTTTTTTGATACCAGATTTTTGTAAAGCTAATATTATTGATGGAGAAACACCCCCAGCACCAATAACTAAAGCTGTTTTATTTGTAACATCAATTTCTTTTAAATAACCGGCTTGTAATCCAAAAACATCTGTATTCTCTCCAACAATTAATCCTTTGTTGTTTAAATAAATTGTATTTGTAGAACCAGTTAGTTTGGCGTCATTAATAGTTTTATCAAGAAGGTTAATAATTTTTTGTTTATATGGCAGCGTTACATTTATTCCTTCTAAACTTTTATCTTTAATTTTTTTAATAATGTCAGAAAGATTATCCTCACTAGTTTCAATAATAGAATAGTGTGCATCTATATTATATTTCTCAAACCAATAATTGTGTAATATTGGTGACAAAGAATGTTTTACAGGATTTCCTATGATACCAAATTTTTTTGTCATTTGTTATATTGTTTAATGTAATTTATTATATCCTTAATTGGTAAACCCATAATTGAATCGTGATCTCCTTTTATATACTCAAACAGATCTAGTCCATTAGCCTCAATTTGATAAACACCATAAGCCAAAAGAGTTTCGGTTTCAATTTTAGCAAGATAGTTTGACAGTTCATCACTAGTTAAATTTTTCATTTTAAGTTCAGAAGTGTCAGTATAGTTCCATATCATTGAACCATTTTTAGAAATACAAACTGAACTAATTAAATAATGTTTTGAGTTATTTAATTTTTTTAAAATTTTAAGGGCATCTTCTCTAGAATTAGGTTTGTTTATTAACTCGTCGTTAAGTGAAATCACGCTATCAGCTCCAAGCACAAGTCGATCTGGGTATTTTCTACTTACCTTAATTGACTTAATTTCAGCTAAATTTTTTGAGATTGCTAAAGGGTTAGCTTGTTCAGCTAAAAGAGAAGTTTTAACTTCATCTTCGTCAACATTTGATGGTACTACCTCATTGTCAATATTGTATTTATCTAAAATCTCTTTTCGAACACCACTCTTAGAAGCAAGTATAATTTTCATTTATTTTTTTTAATTTCAATTATTTTTAAAATTGAAGCAGCTGTTTCTTCTACAGATCTTCTTGTAACGTCAATTATAGGCCAACCATTCTTCTTAAAAAGTCTTTTAGAATTCTCGACTTCACTTTTAATATGTATTAGATCTGTATATTCCTTAAGCTTATGATCCTTCATTATAGCAACTCTGTTACGCCTTATATCAGCAAGCCTATCTGGTTCTGCAATTAAACCAACAATACAAGATTTATTATTTGAAGTTAACCCCTCAGGTATCTTCTGATCTAGAACTAACGGCACGTTAACAGTTTTATAACCTCTGTTAGCTAAATAAATAGAGGTTGGTGTTTTGCTTGTTCTACTAACTCCCAGTAAAACTACATCAGCATTATTAATATCATCAACTTTTTTTCCATCATCGTGTGCCATTGTATATTGTATAGCTTCTATCCTTTTATAGTAATCATCGTCTAAAACATGTTGAGCGCTAGGTTTATGTATTGCCTTTTGGTTTAGAAGCTTTGAAAAACTCAAAATAAGATTACCTAAAATACCAAAACATGGGACGTTATGCTCCTCACTTTTATTAGCTATGTATTTCGCCAACTTAGTTTCTACAATTGTATATAAAATTAAGGAATTTTCTATTTTATTACACTCTTTGATTATTTTATCGATCTGCTGTTCCGTCCTAATGAAAGCGAACTCTTTTTTCTCATACTCAAAATTAGAAAATTGAGACTTGAGAGACAAAAAAATTCTATCTAAAGTTTCACCGGTTGAGTCTGACACAAGATATACATTGTATTTTTCGTTCATAAGCTTGTTAATATCTATTTAATAAGTTAGTTTTTTATACCTTTTATTATTATCTTTAAAAATAATTAACATTAGACAACATGATTTTAACATTTTGTTCATTGTTAATATTAATGTTTTATAGATGTTTATAAAATGAATAAAGACAACAAATTCATTGTTATTTTGACTATTTATCAACTTCGATATGTATAAAAAATGTATAAATAGTTATATAAGAAGTTAACAAGACCTATACATAAAACTACACTTATAAACTTTTATTATTTAATGAGTAATCTTAAAAAAATCTTAATCGGTAAAAAGAATTGTAAATCAGTTTGGTTTATGAGACAAGCAGGTAGATATTTACCAGAATTTAGAAAAATTAGAAAAACTAACACAAATTTTATCGAGCTTTGTTTGAATAGTGAATTAAGCTCTGACATAACTTTACAACCTATAAAAAGATTTGATTTAGACTCAGCAATTATATTTTCAGATATCCTTTTAGTTCCATATGCATTAGGGCAGAATGTGAATTTTGTTAAAAACCAAGGACCAATATTAAGTAAATTTGATTTAAAAACCTTTTTAAACAATGACAAAATTTCATTTACTCAAAAACTTCATCCAATTTATAAAGCAATTGAAATAACAAGAAAAAAATTAGATAAAAAAAAATCATTAATATCATTTATTGGAGCTCCATGGACTTTATTAATTTATATGATGGGCGTCAAAGAAAGTAAAAATGAAATAAATTATGAGAAGATAAAATCAATGAATTTTGAAGTAAATTTAATATTAGATAAATTAAATGAATATTTATGCACACATATAGAAAACCAAATAAACGCAGGGGCTGACGTAGTACAAATTTTTGATTCATGGGCCGGACTGTTACCACTAAAAGATTTGCCAGATTATTGTTATGTTCCTAACCTTAAAATAGTAGAATTTTGTAAAGAAAAAAAAATACCAACCATTTGTTTTCCAAGAGGAATAAAAGAAAATTATAAAGAGTTTAACAACATCGTTAAGCCAGACGGACTAAATATAGATTATGAAGTTAACCCTCAATGGGCTGAGCAAGAACTAAAAGGTGTTGTTTTACAAGGAGGCCTAGACCCAAAAACACTTTTTCTTTCTGATGAAAAAATAAAAGAAAGATCAAGCAAATATTTTAATATTTTTAAAAACACTCCTTATATTTTTAATTTAGGACATGGCTTACTTCCAGAGACAGATCCTGATAAGGTTGATAAATTAATTAAATTTTACAGAAATTATTAAAATGAAAAAAAATCATCCAGCAGTAAAATTCGGTAAGACTGGCGTGTTATTAGTGAACTTAGGCACACCGGACACAACAAATTGGTGGGATGTAAGAAAATATCTTAAAGAATTCCTTTCAGATCGAAGAGTAATAGAAGTTAACCCAATAATATGGAAGATAATACTTAACCTATTCATTTTAACTTTTAGACCTTCAAAGTCTGCAAATGCATATAAAAAAATATGGTTCAAAAGTACAAACGAGTCTCCTCTTTTATACTTTACAAAAAGCCAAACTAATAAACTTAATCAAAGAATTGGTAACGATAATATTATAGTTGATTTTGCTATGAGATATGGAAATCCAAGCATCAAATCAAAACTTGCAGGGCTAAAAAAAAATGGCTGTGAAAACATCATAGTGTTGCCCTTATATCCACAGTATGCTGCCGCGACGACAGCAACAGTTTGTGATGAAGTTTACAGAACTTTAATGAAAATGAGATGGCAGCCAAGTCTACAAATTATTCCTCATTACGAAAGCAATAGTTTATATATAAACGCATTAATTCATAGCATCGAAAAAAAGATACAACAAATAAAATGGAAACCAGATTTAATCATCTCTTCCTACCACGGCATTCCAAAATCGTACTTTGACAAAGGAGACCCGTACCAGTGCTATTGTCAAAAAACAACTAGACTTATGAGAGAAAAATATTCTAAGATTGACATTCAAACAACCTTTCAATCTAGGTTTGGCCCAAGAGAATGGCTTACTCCCTATACGGACAAAACTTTGGAAAATTTGCCTAAAAAAGGAATAAAAAATTTATTAGTAATTTGTCCAGGCTTCTCTTCAGATTGCGTAGAGACTTTAGAGGAAATTGATATTCAGGGTAGGGAAATTTTTTTAAAGAATGGAGGTCAAAAATTTGATTTAATACCTTGTCTAAATGATAGCAGAGACCATATTGATTTATTTGAAAACTTGATAAAAAAATATATTTAAAATGAATTTTTACTTACTGTTTAAATCTTTACATTTAATCGCAGTTATTTCGTGGATGGCAGGACTGCTGTATTTGCCACGAATATTTGTTTACCACGCAGAAGCTTGTGATGACTCACAAAAAAACGTTTTTAAGATAATGGAAAAAAAACTTTATAATTATATTATGATGCCAGCGATGCTTCTATCATGGCTTTTTGGAATGCTACTTATAAAAAATTTAGGTTTTTCAATTTTTTCAGAACTATGGATGCAAATTAAAATAATTTCTGTTTTAATTTTAACTTTTTATCATTTTCTGCTTGGGAAATATCTAAATGAATTTGCAACAAATAATAGCAGCAAGTCGTCAAATTATTATAGAATAATTAACGAAATACCAACTATTATACTTATAGTTGTTATATTTGTAGTAATTTTCAAGCCCTTATAATTAAAGGTTGAATTTTTTCTAAAAAGACCTATATTTTTAATACTTTCCTTAATCAAAACAATCACATGAATTTACAAGAACTAAAGAAAAAAAACCCAGCAGAATTAATTAGCGAAGCCGAAAAGCTTGGGATTGAAAATCCTAGCACCTTAAGAAAACAAGAAATTCTTTTTGCAATACTAAAAAAATTGGCTGAAAAAAATGAACAAATTACAGCGACAGGTGTCTTAGAAGTTCTGCAAGATGGATTTGGTTTTTTAAGAGCAATAGAGTCAAATTATTTACCTGGACCAGACGATATTTATGTTAGCCCAAGCCAAATAAGAAGATTTGGTTTAAGAACTGGTGATTCCGTTGAGGGAGAGATAAGGGGACCTAAAGATGCAGAAAGATATTTTGCCCTCTTAAAAGTGAACAAAATTAACTTTGACGAGCCAGAAAAAGGTAAAAATAAAATTGCTTTTGACAATTTAACTCCACTTTATCCAAATGAAAGAATTAAACTTGAAGTAGAGACAACTAAGATTGAAAAGAAACCTGATAATACTGCAAGACTTATCGACCTAGTAAGTCCGATTGGAAAGGGACAAAGATCATTAATAGTTTCTCCACCAAGAGCAGGTAAAACAATTATCCTACAAAATATTGCACAATCTATAACAGCTAATCATCCAGAATGTTTTCTAATGGTTCTATTGATTGATGAAAGACCAGAAGAGGTAACTGATATGCAAAGATCAGTAAAAGGTGAAGTCGTGGCATCTACTTTCGATGAGCCAGCTTCAAGACACGTTGCTGTTGCAGAAATGGTAATAGAAAAAGCAAAAAGGTTAGTTGAGCATAAAAAAGATGTCGTTATCTTATTAGATTCAATTACAAGATTAGGAAGAGCTTATAATGCGGTTATACCTAGTTCAGGAAAAGTATTAACAGGAGGTGTTGACGCTAATGCCCTTCAAAGACCAAAAAGATTTTTTGGTGCAGCACGAAATGTCGAAGAAGGTGGATCTCTGACTATTATATCAACCGCTCTAGTAGACACCGGAAGTAGAATGGATGAAGTTATTTTCGAGGAATTTAAAGGAACTGGTAATTCAGAATTAATTTTAGATAGAAAAGTAGCAGATAAAAGAATTTACCCAGCCTTAGATATAACTAGGTCGGGTACAAGAAGAGAAGAATTATTATTTGAAAAAGACGACTTATCAAAAATGAATGTTCTTAGAAGAATTATAAGTCCAATGGGAACAATGGATGGTATTGAATTTTTAATATCAAAATTAAAAAATACTAAAAATAATGCAGACTTTTTTGACTCTATGAATAAATCAGCAAACTAATTCTTATTGGATTGTTTGATTATCGAAATTGTTATCATATAAATAAAAACTAATAATATTCTCCATAGTTTTAATTTTATCTTCTAAAGAAATTGTCTCTAATAATTTTTGTTTTTCCTCGTTTGTTACAGGTGCTATCATAGCCAAGGTATTGATTTTTTGAATTTTATCTAAATTAGCGAATTCACTCCAATTAAGAGAGAGGCCATACCTTTCAAAAAAAATTTTAGCTGTTCGTATTAAATTTGAGTCATCAATATTTTTGTAAGAATTTATTAGATCATTTTGGAAATCTTTATAATTAACTCTAAATTCCCTATAAAGTTTTTTATTATTTATTTCTTCTTGAATTTTAAATCTCGTAACACCAGTAAGATTAATTAAGACTCTGCCATCTTTACTTTTTTGATAATCACTAATTTTACCAAGGCAACCAATTTTATAAACTTCCGCTCCTTTTTTTTTTGACTGAACCATACCCATAAGTTTATTATTATTATAAGCATCATTAATTAAATTTAGATACCTTTGCTCAAATATATTTAGAGGCAAATTTGTTTTTGGAAAATAAATCACTCCGGAGAGGGGAAAAATTGGAATTATTTCAGGAAAGCTTTTCATAATTAAATTATTATATTAAAACTTAAATTTAAAATAAAAAAAATCATACGTACAGTCAAATATTTAATTATTTAAAAAGCTATTTAAATTTTTTCGAAATAATTGATCTTTCCCATCTAAGGGCAGATTTAATAATTAAGTTAATATTATTGTATTTTGGTTTAAATGTAAGAAATTTTTTTATTTTTGTGTTATCTGCAACAGCATACCCTACATCACCTTTTCTTTTGTTTCCAAACTTGTATTTTAGCTTTTCTTTATTTTTTTTTATTCCAGCTTTAACAATTTCTAAAACACTGTGCTCTTTCCCGTAGCCACAATTAAATATTTGAGATTTATTACTTTTAAACAAATAATTCATTGATAATATATGTAATGTTGATAGATCGCTCACGTGTATAAAGTCTCTGATCGCAGTACCATCTTTTGTTGGATAATTATTTCCATATATAAAAAAATTATTTTTTTTACCCAATATAAACTCACAAAGTTTTTTTATTAAATGAGTAGCCTTTTTTGCTATTAGACCTGTCTTTAAATTTTTAGGTGATCCAGCTACATTAAAGTATCTTAAAATAATGTACTTACATTTTTTTTGATTAGATCTTTTTATAATAAATTTTTCACACATAAGTTTAGAAATAGCGTATGGACTTTTGGGTAATAGTTTATCACCTTCTTTTACCTTGTATAATTTGTTTCCATAAACAGCAGCTGTTGATGAGAAAATTATCTTAGTAATTCCATAATCAATACAGCTATTAAAAAAAATCTTTGTTTTATCAAAATTATTAACATAATATTTTTTTGGTTTTTTTACAGACTCATCTACTTTGATGTAAGCAGCAAAGTGCATCACCAAATCAAATTTTTTCATTTTGAAAAGTTTTTTTAAATTTGAACGATTATTAATATCAGTTTTATAAAAAAAAGCTTTCTTTGGAATTAATTTTTTATATCCAGTAGAAAGATTATCAATGATTGTAACATTGTGACCAAACTTGATCAGATCGTACGCAACCGTACTGCCAATATAACCAGCCCCACCAGTTAACAATATATTTTTTTTAAATTTTTTTTTTGATTTGTTCAAATTTTTTAAGTGCAGCCGAAATAGTCATATCCATATCGTAATAAGCGTAGTCAGCTAAACGTCCTCCAAAAGTAAATTTATTATAATTTTTTAAATAATCTTTGTATCGTCTGTGCATAGTTCTATTTATTTCATTATTAATTGGGTAATACGGTTCATTAATATTAGTTGAAGGATATTCTTCTATTGTCAATGTTTGATTTTTCTTAAAAACTTTTCTCTCAGGATGAAGATGTTTTGGCTCGTGTATTCTGGTATATTTTTGTTTAAGATCTGGGTAATTAATCACGGAGCTTCCCTGGTAATCTTCATAATTATAGTATTTTTTTTTAAATTTTAAAGATCTCCATTCCAGTTTTCCGAATTTAAAACTAAGCAATTTATCTAAGGGACCAGTGTATATCGTTAAATACTTAGGTTTGATTTTAAAATTTAAATCGTAACTTTTGTTTAAAACAACATCAATTTTTTTATTTTTTAATAAATTTTTAAAAATTTCTGTATAACCATTTTTTGGAATACCTTGCCATTGTGTTTGATCATAATAGTCTTCATTATAACTTAATCTAAGAGGCAATCTATTAAAAATACTGCTCGGCAAATTTTTAGGATCCTTGTTCCATTGTTTTTTTGTATAGTTTTTTATAAAAGCCGAATACAGATCTTTTCCAATCTGAGATATAGCTTTATCCTCAAAGTTATTATAATTTTTCTTTTTATATTTTTTTGTAATTTTTTTTAGAAATAGTTCAGCTTGCTTAGGATTAAAACTCTTTTTATAAAAAGAATTAATTGTTTCTAGATTAATAGGCATCTGAAATATTTTGTTTTTATGACTGGTTAACACTTGATGTCTGTAATTGTTAAAATCAGTAAATTTATTTATATAATTCCAAACGTTTTTATTTGAAGTATGAAAAATATGAGTTCCGTATACGTGATACTCAATACCTGTTTTTTTATCTATCTTCGTGTAACAATTTCCACCAATGTGATTTCTTTGGTCAATAATTAAAACTTTTTTTTTTAATATATTTTAAATTATTTCGGCTAAAACGGACCCATAAAATCCCGATCCAACAATTAAGAAATCTGTCATAATTAAAATTTTTTTATTCTAAAAACCATTAATTCTAAAACAGCTTTAAAGCAAAATTTGAATAAATTCAAATTAGCAAGAACAACTTTACCTGTTAGCCTCTTTTTGTGTCTTACTATTTCTGTTTTGCATTTAAATTTTTTTGAAGCGATTAGACTAAGAAGAACATTTGGTATCGTGTTTTTATTTTCAATAAACTTCATACAATGTGATAAACATTTTGTTTGAAACAGTCTGTAGGGAACATTGATGTCTCTTACGTAAAGCCCAAAAACAGAAAGTATTAATATTTTCAATATTCTTGTTACTACTAGTCTATGAAATGGGTCGTTCCTAACTGATCTATGTCCTATTATAAAGTCATAATTTTTCTTATATTTCCAAAATTTTTTAAAATCTGATGCATAAAATTGATCATCACTATCAACTTGAAAAATATGATTAGGCTTTAACTTTAGAGCAGCTTTATAACCTTGAGTTATAGAAGGACCATGACCGGAGTTTTTTTTATTTAATAATATAATTTTATTTGTTACAATTGATTGTATAATTTTTTGAGTATTATCAGTTGAACCATCGTTAATAATAATTATTTTGAATTTAATTTTTTTTAACTCTATTAACCATTTTTTTATGACTGTTTTAATAATTTTTTCTTCATTAAAAACTGGGATAACCAAAATTAGATCTAATTTGTTTTTCATTAATGTAATAAAATATTACAATAATAATCAATTATAAGGAAACTAAAATGAAACTATTTTCAATTAAAGAAACAGAAGAATTAAAAATAGAAGAAATTCATAATCTGTATAGAAAATTTGTAAATCCAGGCCAAGTAGATTTAATTTCCAAATTTGGCTTTGGCAATGATTTAATCGAAAGATCTGAAGAAAATTTTATTTATACTAAGTCCGGAAAAAAAATATATGATTTTACAGGAGGGATAGGAGTTCTCAATCATGGTCACAATAATAAAAGAATTCTTAAAGTAAGAGAAAATTTTGGCAAGGAAAGGAAAATGGAAGTGCATAAAAATTTTTTTTCACCTTATGTAGCTGCTCTTAGTCACAATATAGCAAATCTTTTGCCGAAAGATTTAAACATAACTTATTTATCAAACTCCGGGTCCGACGCTAACGAAGGCGCGTTAAAACTAGCGTATAAATATCATAACGGAAATAGAGAATATGTTTTAAATTCAAATCTATCTTTTCATGGAAAAAAAATAGCTACTTCAAATGTAACAGCTTCACAAGAAACTAGTTATTTTAAATTTCAACAAAATATAAAAAGTTTAGAATTCGAATATAACAATATATCATCAATTAAAGATTTAATAAAAAAGACTAGAAAAAATAAAAAGTCAAATATATATGCAATAATTATTGAACCCTTTAGTGCGAGCACTTTATTACATTGCTCAAACGAATTTTTATTGGAATTAAGAAAAATATGTTCAGAAGAAAACATAGTTTTAATATTTGATGAAGTTTATTCAGGGTGGGCAAAGACTGGAAAACTATTTTATTTTATGAATTTTGAAAATCTTGTTCCTGACATTGTAACTTCAGGAAAGTCTCTAGGCGGAGGAAAGGCATCAATATCTGCTTTTACGAGTAAAGAAATTTTTTTTAATAAGGCTTATGGAAACCTTAGAGATGCTACATTACACAGCTCAACTTTTAATGCTCTTGGTGAAGAAACAATAACTGCATTAGAAGCTGTAAATATCATAATAGATGAAAATTATGAAGAGAAATCAAAAAATATTTTTAATATTATAAATCCTGAGTTAAAAAAATTGAAGTCAAAATACCCAAACATAATTAAAGATGTTCGAGGCGCAGGTTCACTAAATGGAGTTGTAATTAATACTGATTTTGCAGATAAATATTTGCAGCCAATAATTTCTCTAATACCTACTAAATTTACTAATGATAAGTATGCTTTAAAAAAAATATTAGTTACTTCATTAATTTCTAGCTTATATGATGATTTTAATATTTTGACCTTTTATGGTTCAAATGTTGATCTTCCTCTTAAAATTTCTGCCCCAGTAATTACAAAAAAAGAGGATTTATTATATTTTATAGAGAGTTTTGACAAAGTTTTAGCAGAAGGCATGTTTAATAATGTGAAGAAATTTGTAAAAAAAAATATTCTTAAATGAAAAAAGAAAAAGTTAATAAACTTTACATCACACTTATAGAAAAAATTGAGACAAATAACATAAATATAGAGGGAAACTTTTATGAATTTTTACAAGATATACTTCGTGAAGCTCACTGGGTTTCTAAATATTCTATATATGTATATTTATTTTTTTTAGACATTTTATCCTTAATAATTTTTTTTAAATTATTTAAAAATCTAAACAAAATTAAAGCTCAAAAATTATTAAAATTCATATCTAAAATTATTTTTTTAAACGATATAGAGGATATGCTAAAAAAATATGCTCTAATTTATATGTATGACAAAAATTAATAAAAATTCATTTATTTCAAATAACAGTAATCTGTCGTGTGATTACTTAGTCATTGGCTCTGGTGCAGGAGGAAGTGTAGCAGCGTCTGAAATAGTAGATAATGGCAAGGATTGTATTTTAGTTGAGGAAGGTGATTTTTATGAAATAGATCATTTTAAAGGTTCATTTACAAAATCAATCACAGCAACTTGGAGAAATTCAGGTTTTACACCAGTTTTTGGAAAACCAAGTTTTGCCTTTGCAGAGGGGCGATGTTTAGGCGGTAGCACTTATATAAACGGAGGACTTATTTGGAGAACACCAAAAAAAATATTAGAAAAGTGGAACGAGAATCACCTGGAAAAATATGATTATGAAAGTTTAGAGGAACATTTTGTAAAAATCGAAAACAAATTAAATGTAATAACAGAAAGTAATGATGACGGTCTAAATTTAGATAGTAAAATAATACATGAAAGTGCTCTGAACAAAAATATAAAGTCAGTTTATGTTCCAAGAGCTGTTGTTAATTGTAGAAGAAAAAACGTTTGTTACACAGGTTGTGCTTCTGGAGCAAAACAAAGTGTTCTACAAGCCTATACTTATGACTCTAGTCATAAAGGTTTAAGAATTATAGTTAATTCGAAAGTAAAAAAAATAAAATTTAAAAATAATGAAGCTTATTCTGTATCTGTTTTAAATAGTAAAACTAATGAGAAATTTGATATTAGGTTTAAAAAAATAATTTTAGCATGTGGCGTTATGCAAACGCCTTTACTAATAAATAGTAGCTTTGGAAAAAAAATATCTAATTTTGAAATGTCGATTCATCTTAATCTTCGAATATCAGCAATATTTAAAAACAGGATTACAGCTAGATTAGGTACAATGTTCACAACGCAAATTCAGGAATTTATTGATAACGGAGATATTTTTATGTCTACTAATTTTAATAAATCGAATTTTTTATCTAGCATAAGTAGTCTTGATAATTTAAAATTAAACGAGTTACTTAAACACATCGATAATACTGCGAGTTTCGTGCTTCAAACTAAGCCTACAAGTAAAGTAAAAATTGTTAATGCGTTTGATAAGCACTTTTTAAGATTTTCACTCAACGATAAAGATTTCATAAATATAAAAGAAAAACTTAAATATTTTTCAAATTTCTTATTTTCTACAGGCGCAGATAAAGTTATTTTACCAATTAAGGGTAACATAATAATATCAAATAAATCTCAAATAGATCTTATAATTCAGAAATTAAAGAAAAAAGATCTCCAAATGTTAAGTGTACATGGTATGTCGTCTATGCCTATGTCTAAACACGATAATCAATTTCTAAATTGTCAGGGTAGATCAAGAAATATACACAATCTTTACATCGCAGACGCTAGTATATTGCCGACAAATATAGGAGAAAGCCCTCAAGGAACAATAATGGCTTTCTCTTATGAAATTATGAAAAGGATGAGTCTTTAAAATATTAATTAATTAAAATTTTATAATAAATTCCTTGAGTATCTAATTTGTTAATATTTAAATAATTATATTTTTCCTTAAATTTATCAAAAATAGATTTCTCAACCCATAATATTTGGTTTTCTTTAGCAATGATTTCTTCAAAATTATTTAATAAATTATAAAATTTTTTTATCTTATCTTTGTCAATCACAGGCCAATTTAGTATTGATATAGAAGGAGATCTATTTGACAGAATATTTATCCACCCATTTCCATATATTATATTAACTTTATCATAATTGGTTGAGTCTCGTACTGTCACTTTTATGTCATCTAAGCTTTTGCATGTAAGGGTATTCAAACATCCGAAATCTCTAAAAAATTTGTATGCGGGGAATATTGTTGTAGCTAAATAGCCATACACAAAAACTAAAAAAATAGGAATTAGAATAGTTTTTTTTATATTTACCAAACCTAACATCATAGAACAAAGCATCAAACAACCAACTTGTAAATTGAGAACATAGTGAGCTTGTTCAGTTTTAGGAAGTAAAAAAATAAATATTAAAAATAATGAAGATATAAAAGTAATTACAAATTTAGGTTCTAACTTTTTATAAGTTTTCATATTATTAAATTTTTTATTAGATAAAATCTGATTTAAAATAATTATAAATAATATGCCAATGCCAGAACCAAAAAAAATTTTTATACTTTCCGGCTTATGAAAATGAGATAAAAAACCGCCAGAAAATTTTTCAGGATAAATAAGATTAAAAAATATATTTGAATTAAGAAACATATTTAAATTAAAATTAAAATAATTAGAGAAAAGAAAATAAACAAGATATCCAAGAGTCAGAGTTGTTATTATGCAAAAAATCCTGGTTTTTTTGTCATTAGTAAGAAATATTATATGAAATAAAATTAACAAAATGAATATCAAACCATCTATGCGCGTAAAAGCAGCAAACCAAAAGAATATTATAGAAAAAATATAATTATAAAAAATATTTAATTTTATAAATTTTATTAAAAAACCTATATGAAATAAAATACAAGAAATTTGAAAAAAAACTATTGATCCATTACCTGATTGAAATGATAAAGTCGCAATAGCAGCAAAAGAAAGAATAAAAACTTTATCTCGATTCTTATGAAAATTTTTTAAAAAGAAGAAAATACTAGATAAAAAAAGTAAAACAGTAAAATAAAAAGGTAAAAATAAATAATATGATCCCCATCCAAATAAATTACCAATTAGTTTTATAAAATAATAATATGCTGGACCCTTGTGATCAAAAGCTTGATTGTAAAGTGAATAATCTTCATTAATAAACATACCATAAGCATAATAAGCACCATAATCTGAGGGTAAATTTTCTAAAATCGTCGTTGTTAGTGTGAAACTGACTACAATAAATAAAAAAAGGAGGAACAAATTTTGGTGTGAAGAATTCTTTATTATCATTTTAATATTAATTATTCTAAGTAGTTAAAAAAACACGCCCCATCAATTTTTTTTTTACTTTAAAATTTTGTTTTTTATAAAATTTAATATTTTCTGGTGTTTTCTCTAGAGTTTTAACTTTAATTTTATTTAATTTAAAAAAGTTTTTTTTTATAACGAATGAGTCTTTCACAATTTTACTTCCCATTCCTTTTCTAAATTTATTTTTATCTACACAGATATAAAGTAATTCTGTTCTAATTTCATCTAAATTATTGGTAAACTTACTTATTATATAAAAAAATAAGACATTAAAGAAAATTTTAATTTTATTTAAATTTAAACTTAAAAAAATCTTTATACTTTGCAAGAAAATGAAAATTAAATTTTGATCAAGAATCTGCTTAATAATTCTTTCATTATTTCCGTAAAGTAGAAATGCAATTATTTTTTTATTTTTTTCAATTACAAATCCAAGACTGTTTGAATTGTTTATAAAAAAATTATTTAAATAAGATAAAACTACCTTTTTTCCTAGAATAGAAAAAATGTCATTATTAAGACCTTTGATCCATAAATTGGAAATTTGAGCAAAATCTTTTTTTAAAATAAACCTAGTTTTCATATATAATTTTAAAATCTTATTTTCTGTATAAAATTAATGCAACGAAATAGAAATATAAGTATACAATTTTAATTATTTTGTCTCTTGCTTAATTTTTAAAAAGCTAATACTTTCAACAATAATAGAACAAGCGGGCATAGCTCAGTGGTAGAGCGTCTCGTTGCCAACGAGAAGGTCGAGGGTTCGAACCCCTTTGCCCGCTCCATTAAATGTTTATGTGTTTAAATAAAGAAAATAATTAATTGATCAAATTTTTCTTCTAATGTCTGATTTATTAAAAAAAAAATGTGTCGCTTGCGACGGAAACACTCCACCTTTTGATATTTCTGAAATTCATAAATATCTAAAAAAAATTGATGGTTGGCATGTAAAAAGTGATGAAAAGAAAAATTTTTATTTAGTTAAGAATTTTGATTTTAAAAATTTTGAACAGAGTAAAGTTTTTGTGAATCAGGTAGGCATAATTGCTGATGAAGAAAATCATCATCCTGATATTTGTTTTGGCTGGGGGTATTGTAAGATCAAGATTTTTACTCACGCTATTAAAGGATTAGCTGAAAGTGATTTTATCTTAGCTGCTAAAATAGATAATATTTAATTAATGGTTAAAATGCCTAATACCAGTAAAGATCATTTTAATTTTTGCCCTATCAGCAGCATTTATAACTTCCTGATCTCTGATTGATCCACCTGGTTGTATAATAGTTTTAACACCAGCTTTGATTAATGTCGTTATCCCATCAGCGAAAGGAAAAAAGGCATCAGAAGCAGCTACGGAATTTTTAATTTTAGAGAACTGAAATTGCTTTGCTTTTTGTGTGGCAATCCTACAGCTGTCTAATCGGCTAGGTTGTCCAGCACCTATTCCTATCGTGGAAGAATTATTGCATAGTACAATTGCATTTGATTTTATATATTTACAAACATTGAAAGCAAATTCAATTTCACCTAATTCTTTTTTACTTGGTTTTAATTTGGTAACAAATTTTAATTTTTTTTTATCAAAGATAATTTGATCTTTACTTTGAAGTAAAAAGGATCCATCAAAACTTTTAAGAGAAGTTAAGTTTTTAAACTTTAATCCAGTGATATCGATTATTCTTAAATTTTTCTTTTTTGATAGTAAAGAAAGTGAATCTTTGTCAAAGCCTTTTGCTAAAATAACTTCTAAAAAGTTTTTACTTATCTCAGTAGCTATTTTTTTTGTTATTCTATAATTGCAAGCAATCACACCACCAAATGCACTAATTGGATCAGATGCAAAGGCATTTTTAAGTGAGTTTAGGGGGTTTTTATTTTCAGAAACACCGCAAGGATTAGCATGTTTAATAATAACAGTTGCAGGATTTTTTTTAATCGAATTTAAGATTTCTAATGACGCAAACATATCATTATAATTATTAAAACTTAATTCCTTTCCATGCAATTGAGTAAAACCAAGCTTTTGATCATCGTAGTCACTAATATAAATAGAACTTTTTTGATGAGGATTTTCACCATATCTAAGTTGTTGTAATTTTTTACCAAATATAGTTTTTCTCTCGGGAAATTCAATTTTTAATTTATCGTTAAACCAATTAGCAATCATTGCATCATAATAAGCTGTGAGGCCGAAAGCTTTAGAGGACATTAATTCTCTAAATTTTAAAGTTGTAGCACCTTTATTTTTTTTCATCTCTTTAATCAGGTGTGTATAATCATTTTTATTTGTAACAATAGTTACATTCTTAAAGTTCTTAGCAGCAGCTCTAACCATAGTAGGTCCCCCAATATCAATATTTTCAATTATATTTTTTGCGCTAGTTGTGCTTGTTACAACTTTTTGGAAGGGGTAAAAGTTTACTACGATTAGATCAATGGCAGGAAAATTTTGACTATTCATTTCACTTTGATGTCTCTTATTCTGTCTATCATGTAAGATTCCTGCATGTATTTTTGGATGTAAAGTTTTTACTCTTCCATCTAGCATTTCTTTAAAACCTGTATATTTGGATAATTCAGTACAATTATACCCTAGTTTTTTTATAGAGGTATAAGTGCCACCTGAACTAATTATTTGAACATCAAATTTTTTAAAGACTCTTAATAATGCAGTTAAATTTTCTTTGTCAGATACAGAAATAAGAGCATTCTTAATTTTTGTTTTCATTATAAAATATTCTTTTTTATTTCCCAATTAAAAGATTTGTTTTTATTAACTAAATTACCACTGATAGTTATACAAGCACTATCTAGCATTTTTTTTCTGCCTAAAAAAATACTTTTCTCAATCTCTAAAGTTTCATCACTAACAGTGAATATTAATGACTTGTTTTTTGAAATTTGAATCAGTGCACTATTTCCACCTATAGTTTTTACAACATTTAATTCTGGATTTATATAAAATCTAAATACGTATCTAATAGGAATTCCATCTTTTTTTTTAAATATATAGTCTACACCTTTTAGATAATTATTTTCTTTATCAAAAGAAATCTCTCTTTTATGTGTACAGCCAAATTTTTTTTCATATCCATTATGTGATGCTGAACATCCAATTAAATTTTTTTCATCAAAGATATTTATATCATAAGTTTTAAAACTGTTTTTTATTGAATTACCGAAAATTTTATTTATTAATTTGTTGCGTTCAAATCTGGTTATAGAAGTATCATTTAGAGTTAAAGTAGTTTGACAAGCTGTTAATCGACTTAATAATTCAGCCTTACTGGAAATATTGTTACCAAAGCCTGAGTTCGATATTATTTTTTCTCCATCCATAAAATATTCAAAGGATAACGGGCCAGATTGATAGCATCTAGAAAAGCTCTTTTTGGGAGGGCGGCCAATGTCAAAAAAGATAATATGGTTTTTATGCTTTAATTTATATAATCCCCCTATTACATTCTCAGAATTCTTTTTTTTATCATTAGTTTCTAAATAGTCTTCTAATTGATTTATATAATTTTCAGAAGCACCATTAAATAATGGAATTTGATTATTAGGATACTTAATGAAATTTAGACAAAATAAATTTTTTCCGATTATATTTTCTAAAAATTCTGGAACATATTTTTGAGCATCTTTAATAATTTCTTTACAAAAAATTAAATATTTTGTAGTAAATAATAAATCATTAGGATTTCTAGATAGAGGAAAACCATCCTTGTCAAAAAAATCTTTAACCCAATTCTCAACCTCTCTAATGCCTAATTCATAATTGGTCTTGTATTCCTTAAATGTTATACCTGTCAATATTAATGCCGTAAAAATTTCAATTTTTTTTAAATAATCTTTTTCAAATTTAATATTTTTTTTTAAATGATTTGATTGAGAGATAATACTGTTGATAAAATTTTTTTTAAAATCAAAGTTTGCATTATTTAAGATAATGTCAATATTCAAAATCCAACTTGTAATCCTGGCACTTAAAGTAGATGTTTGCCAAATATTTTTTCTATACCTTGAATTTTTTAGCATCCATATATAAATTATTTTTTTTATATTTTTTCCATCTATTTTTCGATCAATTAAATTTAACCAAAGAAAATTATGTAATTTCTCAGAATTTTTTTTTTTATTTTCAATCCAAAATAAATTCGGATCTACCTCACTCATTTTAAAGGATTCTTTTTGGTAGGCTGTAATAATTGAAAGTAGAAATGGATTTGGATTATAATATACTTGTTGTGGAGTTTGCGTTTTTAATGATTCGTTGTAATGATTAGTAGAATAGTAAATTCGTTTTAGAAATTTAACAAAAGTTATTTGAAGGGCTATTAAATAAAAATAGACACTTTTTAAACTTAACATTTATTAATTATTTCTAAGTATTTCTATATTCTTTTTAAGGTCGCCCTGATTTTCATTGAAGATGGTTGAACCAGAAACTAGAATGTTCGCACCAGCTTCTTTGGCTTTAGAACAATTTTCAAAATTTATTCCTCCATCAATTTCAATATCTACATTTAGATTTCTTTTAGCTATTAATTCTTTTAAAATTTTTGTTTTTTCCAGAACTTCAGGCATAAATTTTTGTCCTCCAAAACCGGGCTCTACACTCATAATTAAAACAAGATCTACTTCACTTAAGATATGTTCAATGAGTTTTATTTCTGATTTCGGCTTTAGTGAAATACCAACTTTTTTTTTTACGTTTTTTTTTAATTTAA
>Ga0233444_10002126_pt1 | contig 21217 bp, 28 predicted proteins | sample SI_124_October20_6_FD_182792 | JGI IMG/M metagenome (GOLD analysis project Ga0233444, IMG submission 182792) | Seawater microbial communities from Saanich Inlet, British Columbia, Canada - SI_124_October2016_10_MG | ecosystem: Environmental > Aquatic > Marine > Inlet | place: Canada: British... | reverse complement strand
TAACTAATATGAGATTTATGTTTTCTGGAGCTGAAGTTTTCGACCAACCAATAGGTAATTGGGATGTAAGTAAGGTAACTAATATGGAATCTATGTTTAGTGATGCTTTGGCTTTTAACCAATCCCTAGCAGGCTGGAATGTTAGTAGCGTTATTAACATGAATAACATTTTTGAAAATTGTAGTGCTTTTAACGGTGCTATTGGCAATTGGAATGTTGGCAGCGTGGAAAATATGGACTCTATGTTTTTAGCGGCTACTTCTTTTAATCAAGCTATTGGTTCCTGGAATACAAGCAGTGTTACTAACATGAAGAGTATGTTTGAAGATGCAACTATCTTTGATCAGCCTTTAGACTCTTGGGATGTGAGTAGTGTTACTAATATGGCTAGTATGTTTATTTCTACTGATAATTTTAATCAGTCTTTAAATAACTGGGATGTTAGTAGCGTTACTAATATGCAAAATATGTTTAGAAATGCCGATTCTTTTAACGGAAACATTGCCGGATGGAATGTTAGTGGTGTTACTAATATGGCTAGTATGCTTCAAGGGGCCTCCTCTTTCAATCAAGACATAAGTAATTGGAATGTTGGCAGCGTAATTGATATGAGTGGCATGTTTAGAGATGCTACTACTTTCAACCAAAACTTAATTACATGGGATGTGGATCAAGTTACTGATTACCTTGATTTTGATGACGGAGCTACAAGCTGGCTACTGCCAAAACCTCCATTCGCGATTATGTTAACTAACGCAACTTTTCAAACTGCAATTAATGACATATTAGCACAAGATCCCAACGGAGACTACGATCTCGTTCCCTATGGAAAAATACAAAATTGGCGCGTAGATAATGTTACTGATATGAGTAATGCGTTTTTTGACAGATTGACTTTTAACGGGGATATAAGTGATTGGAATGTTAGTAATGTTACCAACATGGAAAGCATGTTTAATATTGTTTATTGGTTTAACAACCCAGTTTTTAACCAAGATATTAGTTCTTGGAATGTTGGCAGTGTTACTAACATGAAAAACATGTTTGATTCCTCCGTGGCATTTGACCAAGATATTAGCCCTTGGGATGTGAGTAGTGTGACTAATATGAGTCAGATGTTTTATAATGCCCGCGGGTTCAATCAAGACATAAGTTCCTGGGATGTAAGTAGCGTGACCGATATGAGTGGTTTATTTAGAGACGCTAGAGCTTTTGACCAAGATATAAGCTCTTGGGACGTAAGTAGCGTGGAAAATATGCAACAACTATTTGACTTTGCAAACGTTTTTAATCAACCCCTTAATACTTGGGATGTGAGTAGTGTTACTAATATGGGTGAAATGTTTCAAAATGCTGACTCTTTTAATCAAGATATAAGTTCTTGGGATGTGAGTAATGTGACTGATATGAGATATATGTTTGAAGATACCAATAGCTTTAACCAGAATATAAGCATTTGGGATGTGAGTAGCGTTACTGATATGAGTTTTATGTTTAGGGACTCTGTTTTTAATCAGCCTTTAAACGCCTGGGACGTGAGTAGTGTTATTACTATGCAAAGAATGTTTGAAAATGCAGCATATAGCCAACCTCTTGACAATTGGGATGTGAGTAGTGTAGAAAATATAAGTTATATTTTTGCTAAATCTGCTTTTAACCAGGATGTTACTGGATGGAACACTAGTAGTGTTACTGATATGAAGTATATGCTTTGGGAAAATACCGCGTTTAATCAGCCTATTGGAGTTTGGGATACTAGTAGCGTAACTAATATGCAAGCTTTACTTTTGAAAAATAAAAGTTTTAACCAACCTCTTGACAATTGGGATGTTAGTAGTGTAACTAATATGGATTCAGTATTTTATGATTCTGCCTACAATCAGCCTTTAAATAGTTGGACCCCGATTAACGCATTGACTATGAGAGGAATGTTTAAGAGATCAGACTTATTTAACCAGCCTATTGATAATTGGGACGTGAGTAGTGTTACTGATATGCAAGATATGTTTTATGATTCTGCTGCATTTAATCAAGACTTAAACTCTTGGGATGTGAGTAATGTGACTACTATGCAGTATATGTTTAGAAATTGCGTTTTTAATGGAGATATAAGTTCTTGGGATGTGGGTAGTGTTAATAAGATGAGTCTTATGTTTTATGATAATTCTGCTTTTAATAAAGATATAAGTAGCTGGGATGTAAGTAGTGTTACTTCTATGAATGCTATGTTTTATCTTGATACTGCTTTTAATCAAGACCTAAGTAGTTGGGCAGTGAATCCTAATGTAACGAGTTGCGCTAACTTTGATTTTGGAGCAAGTTCATGGACATTACCCCGACCTGGATTTACCAGCTGTACAATATAATAATAATAAAAAATAAATAATAAAAAATAATAAAATGGCAACTATAAAATTTTCACAATTTGTAACAAAATCAACTGCGGCGGATGTAGCTTACATAGTCGGATACAACGGCACAGATAATGTCAGAATAACTCCTTCAAATTTTAAGCTTGCAGAAAATCTGACTACTGCTGAAATAAACGCAATAGTTTCTCCAGTAGAAGGGCTTACAGTATATAACACAACTTTAAACGCTTTATGCTTTTATAACGGGACAAATTGGCAAAGGATTTCAAGTTCAAATATGTAATAAATAAATAGAAGCTATTATAATTGTAGCTTTTACAAATTATATGTGATTATATAATAAAATCTAATTAAATGAATCAAATAGTAAAACAATTTAGCTTTGGCGACAAAGGTAGAGAAAAAGTGTTTAAAGGTATTGAAACACTTACAGAAGCTGTTGCCTCAACATTAGGGGGAGGCGGTGAATGTGTAATCTTTGAAGATGCTCAAGGAATACCTGTAATAACTAAAGATGGTGTAACTGTTGCAGAATTATCGGTGTTATTAGATCCTGTTGAAAATATGGGGGCATCATTAGTTAAGCAAGCTGCTAGAAGAACAGTTGCTGAAGCCGGAGATGGAACAACAACCTCTACGGTATTGGCGCATGCAATATTAAAAGAGTTTTCTAAATCACCTATGAAGTTTACTAGTAGGGAGAAAAGAGACGCAATAAACAATATTGTGGATAAAACTTTAAAGCATTTAGAAAAGCAAGCTAAACCTGTTAATGGGGATATGATAGATGAAGTTGCTACAATATCAACTAACAACGATGCGGAACTAGGCAAATTAATTGCTGATGCTTATAGAGCTGTAGATTTAACGGGAGTTGTTATGATGGAAACAGCACAAGACGGAAATACTAGTATAGAAGTTGTTGAAGGAGTTCAGTATGAAAAAGGTTTTACTAATAATCATTTTGTAACTAATCACGCAAGTAACACAGCTGAATTGAACAACCCAAAAATATTATTGGTTGATTCTTCTGTAGACACGATTAGACAGATACAAACTATATTAGAGCATATTATAAAAAATAACTTAACTTTACTTATAGTTGGTGATGTTGATCCTAAGGTTGCTGCAGCCCTTGCAATGAACAAAAATAAAGGTTCTATAAAAGTCAATATAATTCCAGCACCTACACACGGTGTTAATAGAAAAGAAATATTTGATGATTTAGCTTTATTAACAGGAGCAACTGTAGTAAGCGAAAATCTAGGTGATGATTTAGATTTAATTGATTTAGACTGCTTAGGCACTTGCATCAAAGCAGTATCAACATTTAAAGATACAGTTTTTCAGGTGGCTGAAGATCAATCGGAAGATATTAAATTAATTATTGAAAGTATAAAAGAGCAATTGCTTATAGAGAGCAATCCCAACAAAGTAGTTAAACTTGAAAAAAGATTAGCTATGCTAGCTGCAAAACTTGCAATAGTAAAAGTTGGAGGTAATTCTGAGGTTGAATTAAATGAGAAGAAAGATAGAGTAGAAGATGCAATATGCGCAACTAAAGCTGCTATAAAAGAAGGTGTGGTTGCCGGTGGTGGAGTTGCACTAATTAATGCAATCCGAAGTATAAAACCAAAGTCATCTAGTGAAGAGCTAGTTATTGAAGCTTTGTATTATCCTTGCAAAACAATTATGAAAAATGCAGGATTAGAATATGAGCCTATAAACAAAAAAGATTTTGGAGTTAATGTTGAGACTGGAAAAACAGTAAATATGTTTAAAGCAGGTATTATAGATCCTGTGTTAGTTACCAAGTCGGCATTAAAGAATGCTGCCTCAGTTGCTTCGACTATATTGTCTACCAACTGTGTTATGTCTAACGTAAGAGGATAATATGAACGCAATAGGTAGAAACATAATAATAAAAAAGTTAAAAGAAGGTGTTACTAAAACTAAAGGGGGTTTACTCCTGGCTGAAACGCACCGCGAGGATATAAGATACGTAGAAGCTACTGTAGTGTCTACAGGGTCTGAATGTGCAGGAATAAAAAAAGATGATGTTATATACTATGATAGGCACGCTGGCCATAAGATAGAGCTAGACAAAGAAACCTATCACGTTATTAAAGCTCAAGATGTAGTATTTGTTTTATGAGAGAGTTAACAGGTCAAGAATTAAAAGAGATAGGGCTGTTAAAACATTATAGAGTAATACGAAGATGGGCTTGCAAAAAAACAGGTTTAACCGATGCTGATCTGGAGCTTTTAATATATTTCGATTGTTTAGGTAAGTTTACAAGAAAAGATTTCGAAGATGGTATACTTATTTACTCTTGGGATAATAGAAGATGGAATAGGCTACTTAAAGAAGGTTGGATAGTTAAATGGAGAGGATACAATGGGGCTGATAAAACTTATAGTATATACGAAATCAGTTTTAGAACAAAAAATATAATACAACAGATTTATAGGATAATGCTCGGTAAAGAAGATATACCAACTTCTAAAAGACGTAATCCAGCAATGAAACGAATTTCTTACAGTGACAAAACTTTAGCCACTGCTATAGAAAAAATTAACAAAGATAAAACAAGATAATTATGGCAGGAATAGTATCAGGATTTGGGGCAATGGGAAGTGCTTTTGCAGATAACCCAGCTATTAAAGCAATACAACAAGCTCGACAAAAAATACAAGGACAGGCGGCAAGTCAAACAGCAGGGGTAGCGGGAGCAGCACCAACACCAGTAAGTGGTGAAGCATCAACATCCACAGATACTAATGCACTAGAAGCTAGGATAGCAGCTTTGGAATCGGCAGGGTCTAACATAGCCGGTTCAGGCACTTCAGCCGCTGCTGCCGCTCCCTCATCAATGACTCCAGGAGCTTTAGCAGCTGGGGAAACAATGTTCGGGACTCAAGAGGCTAGAGATAGATCTATTGATCCTAATATATTTAACAGAAGATTTAATTAATAAACGATATGGAATACACAAAAAAAATAATACCTAATGCAACAGGTAAAGCTTCAGGTGAAGTAGGTGAAAGCGCTTTATGGGATGGCCCATTAAGTCAAATGGGGAGACCTCATGGAAAAGGATCTTCATCCGGAATAAACGGAATGCAAGTATTAAAATACCCTTGCAGCTATGAATCAAAACCAATAACAGAATGTGCCAAGAAAGGACGGTACAATGAAACTTACTAAAAATTTTAATAAGTCAGAGTTTGAATGTAAGTGTGGTTGCGAAATGTCAGAAGAGGTATTATCTGAAATAACTAAACTTGCTGGCAACCTACAAGTCATTAGAGACTTTATAAGAAAGCCTATGACTTTAACAAATGCTTACAGATGTCCCGAGCATAATAAAGCGGTAGGAGGAGTTTCCAACTCACAACATATATTAGGTAAAGCTTGTGACATTCAAGTAAAAGATATGTCTCCTAAAGAAGTGTTTGATACTATAGCAAACTTGATTGAGCACGGTCATATATCCGAGGGCGGATTAGGATTGTATAATACTTTCGTGCATTACGACATAAGAAAAACTAAAGCCCGTTGGGATAAAACATCAGAATAATGGCAACAAAAAAAGCAGCGCCAAAAAAACGAGGTAAAGCTCCTTCTCGTAAAAAATCAGAGGGCAACTACGCAAAAGTAAAAAAAGGTGGTGGAGCAGGCAAAAAAGCTGGCGGTGGAATGACTGCTAAAGGAGTTGCTAAGTATCGTAAAGATAATCCTGGTAGTAAATTAAAAACTGCCGTGACTACGCCTCCTTCAAAGCTTAAGAAAGGCAGTAAGGCTGCTAAAAGACGTAAATCATTTTGCGCAAGATCCAAAGGCTGGAGTTCAGAAAGAGGATTAGCTGCGCGAAGAAAATGGAACTGCTAATATGAAAAATAAAAAAAATTGTGGTTGCCTTAGCAAATATATGAAGCCTTCTATTAAAGGCGTAAAAGGCTCAAAAGGAAGAAATGGTTGGGATGCAAAGCCAGTGTTTAGAATAACTAATCCAGGTAGAAGATGAAAAAGAAAACAAACAAAGACGCTTGTTATTACAAAATTAAAGGAAGCTATAAAGTATTCCCATCCGCGTACGCTAGTGGCGCTATAGCAAAGTGTCGTAAAAATAAAGGCAAGAAATAAATGTATAGATCACCATTAAGTAAAGTTAGAAAAACTGAAAAAGGAGCATCACTTAGACGCTGGTTTAAAGAAGAATGGAGAACACCTAGTGGGGACAAAGATTATAGCAAAGGAGAAAACTTATTTAGACCAACGAAAAGAGTAAATAAAAAAACAGCCACTACATACAGCGAGCTAACAAAAAGTGAACTTCGAGCGGCTCAAAAAGAAAAAAATTCTAAAGGAAGAGTTAGTAGATTTAAAAAGAAAAAGAAAAAATGAGTGATAATCCTAATTTAAGAAAGAACGGAGGGGACGGAACATTTGTTGGCAATGCCCTTAGAACTATAGCAGGGGTTACACCTGATATACTTAACATAGTAGGTACATTAACTGGAGCAGAAGGATTTAATAAATTAAGTGATGCCATCAGAGGAAGTTCAAGTATTTCTTCAGAAGATAAAGATGTATTACTTAAAGAGCTTGAAAAAGATATTGTAGTAGAACAAGAGCTATCTAAGCGTGAAATCGAAATAAGTAAGCGCTGGGAACAAGATATGAAATATGGAAGTTGGTTAGCTAGAAATATAAGACCTTTAGTTGTTGCCAATTTTACATTTTTAATAGACATAGTAATTATAACATCTCAATGGGGAAGACCTTTGGGTGAAGCTTATTTGCCTTTATTAATGACAATGGGTGTTACCGTAATTGGAGGTTATTTTACATTAAGAGAATACGGAAAAACTAAAGAAAAAAAATAAATATAAACAACCAAAACCATGAACAAGTACGACAAAAAAATGATGCATGAAAGAGAATTAATCTATGATGCAAAAGGACAACTTCACCGAGCTGACAAAAAATATAAAGGCGGTGATAAAAAAGCAAAACAAACAATGATTCACGACCGTGAATTAGTTTACGATGCTAAAGGAGCAATTCACAGAACTGATGTAGAAAAAAAAGATAGATCTTCTATAGCTAAGCATTGGCATAAAAACTCGTAAATATATATATAATGGACAAAACTAAAGAAAGAAAGAAAAGAGAAGAAGAAAGAGAAAGCCAATCACGAGCAGGTAAAAGAGAAAGCAATAAACAAGAAAGAAAAAATCTATTGGAAGATATGCCAATAGATAAAAGAGCTACTTTTCCCAGGAAAATGAGAGATTACGGAAAACCTACTAGCCCTGTAGCTATGCGAATGGCTGCTACAAAAGAAAGTTTGCCAATGAAAGAAATATTAAAAAAATAAACAGAATAGGACTGTATAAACCTAGCCTAAAACAAATAATTAAAAACTAACAACTAAAAACAAAAATTATGGCAAATTTTATTGCATTCGACGTAGTGGGAGCTACTAACGATTGGGAAAACGGAGAACACGTTGTAAACGTGGCAACTATTGTGGGAGTTTATCAGACAGCAGATAATGCTGTAGAAATTCTTACAAACGGAGGGACTCCGGGAGACAAGATCGAATTAACATTATCTACAACATCGTCTGGAGGATTTGTTTCGCCAGTTATGACTACTGGTTTAGCAACAAAAGCATTTAATTATGCGTTAACTGCAAATCCTGGAGGAGTAAAAGCTAGAGTTTTCTTAGGAGAAGACGACGCTGGCGATAGAATGTACATTAGAAACATTAACTTCGCTTAAGATTAAAAATTCAGCCTTGCAAAATTATTGTTTTGCAGGGCTGTTATTAATAATATAAATATGGCCTTTAAAATTATTCCTCCTTACAAAATAGTTAATACTCCTATCTATCATAAAGATATGGACAATAATACTTTGGGTTTAGCTAATAATAACGGCACTATTTTATTAAACAAAAATTTATCTCCAATTAAAGAGGCTTCAGTGGTAGACCATGAAATGGTACATATCAATCAGATGAAAAGAGGTGATTTAGATTACGACGATAACAACGTTTATTGGAAGGGCAAAGCTTATTCAAGAAACACTATGAAAGAGGGATCTAAAAAATTACCTTGGGAGAAAGAAGCATACGATAAAACAAAAAAATAAAATTAACAATTAAATCTAATCAAATGAAAAATTTATTTATCGCATTATTATTACTAGTATCAAGTCAATTATTTGCACAACAAGAATTAAGCGGGTTATGGGAATGTGAAGAATCTTCTTATTTAACTACAATAGTGGCTTCAGAATATGCGGTTTTAAACGTGTTTAATACAAGCTTTGAAGAATACAGAGTAATACCAGAAAAAATAATAGATTATAAAAATAACAAATTAATAACTAACCTAAAAAATACTCACAACGGATATGCGGTAAGTATTGAATACTCATTACAAAACGATGATACTATTTTATGTACTTACACCGGAGATCTTACGGGAGATTTTATATTAACAAGATTAAAATAAAAAGCTATGGCATATATGCAAAAACCCGGTAGAGCTCCGTTAAAAAACAAAAACTTTGAGGCTTTAACCAATGGTACACCTTTAAGAAATGATAATGACAAGAAAGATCCAAAAACGGGTAAAAAGAAAACAGTAAAATCTTATAACGTAAAAACCGGTAAAGAATCTACCAAAAAAGTTACGGCTAAGTCTGGGGATGCTAAATTAACTAAAGAGCTAGGAGGTACTTTAACTTTTGAAAGTGCAGATCAAAGCAAAAAATCTTTAGCAAAAAAGAAGTCTGACCCAAGAACAGGGGGAGGCGTAAATAAAAGCACTACAGCTACAAGAGCTACTTATGGTACTCTTCCTAAAGGGTTTAAAGGTAGAGCAAAAGATAAAAATAACAAAATAGTGGATTTTTCAACTAGTAATAACGATTCAAGAAGAAAAGAAAAGTTTAGATTATATTAACAATTATTAATAATTAAATTAAATTAAAATGAGTAAAGTAAAAGAAATGAAATCAGAAAATTTATCAATCAGTAAAGAACAATTAGAAAAAGTGCAAGCGTTACAAGCGGACTTACAAAAGTTTTGTGCACATATTGGAGGATTAGAGGTTCAAAAAGCAAAAGCTATTTATCAAATAAATATGCTTGAAAAAGAAATGGAGGATTTTAAAAAATCTATTGAGGATGAGTATGGACCTATTAATATTAACTTAACTGATGGTACTTATGAAGTAATACCTACAGATAAAGAATAGGGTCATGGGTAATATTATAAGAAAGATAAGTATAGGTGCTGACTATAAGAACGAAGCAATGCATTACTCTGTTAAGCAGACAGTTTACGGTGGGCACGAAATTTCTCATATAATATTTGAAGAGTCTGATAATTCTTATAATATATTTATAAAAAAAGAAGACGAGGTAATGCCATGGAAGAAGTTTAATTCTAATATGGCAATATCCGTTGAGTATGACTTGGAGTACTAATGAGAAGTATATACGATTTTATCATAAAGCCTGTTGGAGGAAGATATGATAATCAGGTTAAGGTTGGAGAAGTGGACCTTATAACCAACACTTCTATAGAAAGTTTTAAACACGTTAACAATATAGCCGAGGTTGTTGAAACCCCTGCGGCGTTTGCAACACCAATAAAAAAAGGTGATCTAATAGTCGTTCATCATAATGTGTTTAGAGTTTTTTATGATATGAAAGGACTTAAAAAAAATAGTAGATCGTTTCTTAAAGACGGGCTTTTTATGTGTGCAATAGATCAAATATATTTGTACAAAAATAAAAAGAACTGGAAATCATTCGGCGATAGATGCTTTGTTGCTCCGGTCAAAAATAAAGACCCTTTTAGCAGCGATAAAACAGCTAACCTTATTGGTATACTAAAGATAGGTAATAAGTCCTTAGAGTGCGCTGGAATCAATCCAGGAGACATAATTGGTTTTACGCCTAATAGCGAATGGGAATTTGTTATAGACGATCAGATTATGTATTGTATGAAATCAAATGATATTGTTATAAAGTATGAACTCGATAGAAACGAAGAAGAATATAATAGCCGCTGGGCGGGAAGCAATTAAAGAATTAGTAAAGGTAGCAAAAGAAAAGATCGTTGACTCAGAAGAAGATATATCTGCTGACAGACTTAAAAATGCTGCCGCTACTAAAAAGCTTTGCATATTCGATGCTTTTGAAATATTAAGTAAAATTCAAGAGGAGGAAAGTATGATTGCTGAATCAAACAATAAAGCAAATAAACCTGCGTTTAAGGGATTTGCAGAAGGGAGATCTAAGTGATGGCTTACGAACAAACTTTATACAGGGTTGTAAAAGACCATATTAAACCAGCTGTCATTAAAAAGAAAAACCGATATTCCAAATGGGAGTACGGATATAATGCTGAGTACGATACTGTTATAATTAGTAAAACAGGTAAGATTGGCGAGATCTATGAAATAAGTGGTATAATGATTGCTTTACCTAAAGCGGAAAACGCAGAAGACATGGGTGACAGCAAATGGAAAGCTGTAGAATACCCTAAGTCATTAAAAAAAATTAAAAGCGTTCAAGATTGGAATGCTTACCCAAATAGTTTTAAAGAACAGTGGCACCCATATATAGATGAAGAATTTGAAAGACGTGAAAAAGGTTTTTGGTTTATTAATAAAGGTAAGCCTACTTACATTACTGGCACTCACTATATGTACCTGCAGTGGTCCAAAATTGATGTCGGACTACCGGATTTTAGAGAATCAAATAGATTATTCTATATATTCTGGGAGGCCTGCAAAGCGGATAGAAGATCGTACGGCATTTGTTACCTTAAAAATCGACGCTCTGGATTTTCATTCATGTCGTCGGGAGAAACAGTTAATTCGGCTACGATATCTTCAGACTCTAGATTCGGTATATTATCCAAATCAGGTGCTGACGCCAAGAAAATGTTTACAGATAAAGTTGTACCGATCTCGGTAAATTATCCTTTTTTCTTTAAACCAATACAAGACGGTATGGACCGTCCGAAAACAGAACTAGCATACAGAGTACCCGCTTCTAAATTTACGAGACGTAAGTTAGAAGAAAACCAAGCAGCTCAAGAGCTTGATGGATTAGATACAACTATCGACTGGAAAAACACAGGTGATAACAGTTATGATGGTGAAAAATTAAAACTATTGGTTCATGACGAATCAGGTAAATGGGAAAAGCCAACTAATATACTTAACAACTGGCGAGTAACAAAAACTTGTTTAAGATTAGGTAGTAGAATTATTGGAAAGTGTATGATGGGGTCAACATCAAATGCTTTAGACAAAGGAGGTAAAAACTTTAAAAAACTATATGATGGATCAGATGCATCGGCTAGAAACAAGAACGGTCAAACTAAAACGGGCTTATACAAACTTTTTATTCCTATGGAATGGAATTATGAGGGTTTTATTGATCAGTATGGCTATCCTGTGTTTGATATTCCAACGAAAGAAACATTAGATCCTCAAGGTAATGTTATTACAGAAGGTGTTATACAACACTGGGAGAATGAAGTTGAAGGCTTAAAAGACGATGCCGATGCCTTAAATGAATATTACAGACAGTTCCCCCGTACGGAACAACACGCTTTTAGAGATGAAGCTAAGCAATCTATATTTAATCTTACAAAGATTTACCAGCAAATAGATTACAACGAAGAATTAAAGAACTCCGCTATGGTTACCCAAGGTAACTTCCAGTGGGAAAACGGAGTTAAGGATACCAGAGTAGTGTTCTATCCTAATAAAAATGGTAGATTTTTTATTACTTGGGTTCCGGATCAAGAACAACAAAATAACTTAATAATAAAAAATGGCATTAAATATCCTGGTAATGAACACATGGGAGCTTTTGGATGTGATAGTTATGATATTAGCGGTGTTGTTGGTGGTGGCGGATCTAACGGATCGCTTCATGGATTAACAAAGTTTTCAATGGAAGACGCTCCGCCTAACCATTTTTTCCTTGAGTATATTGCAAGGCCATCAACAGCTGAAATGTTTTTTGAAGATGTACTAATGGCTTGTGTTTTTTACGGAATGCCTTTGCTAGCAGAAAACAACAAACCTAGATTGCTTTATTATTTAAAGCGTAGAGGATACAGAGGTTTTAGTATAAACAGACCGGACAAAACATATAATAAATTATCTATAGCTGAAAGAGAAGTAGGCGGAATACCTAATTCAAGCGAGGACATAAAACAAGCACACGCTTCGGCTATTGAAACATATATAGAAGATTTTATAGGAGAAAAGAAAGATGGATATGGGGATATGTATTTACAAAGAACTTTAGAAGATTGGGCTAAGTTTGATATAAACAATAGAACTAAGCATGATGCTTCGATAAGTTCGGGGTTAGCTTTAATGGCTTGTAATAAACATAGGTATAATCCTAAAGGTATAACAAAAATTAAATCTTATTCTTTGGGTTTTAAAAAATATAATAACGAGGGGACTACTTCAAAAATAATATAATAAATGAATATAAGTACAAATACTAATAGCTCATTCCCGGATCAGGTTGTAAGTGATGCAGAGAAAGCAACGTGGGAATACGGGCTTCAGGTTAGTAGAGCTATTGAGCAAGAATGGTTCAATTACGGTGGAAGTGGTTCAAACCGTTACGCTACAAACTGGAATAATTTTCATAATTTAAGATTATATGCCAGAGGAGAACAAAGCGTGCAAAAGTATAAGGATGAGTTAGCTATTAATGGCGATTTATCTTATCTTAACTTAGATTGGAAGCCAGTTCCTATACTTTCTAAGTTTTCGAACATAGTTGCAAATGGAATAACACAGAAACAATACGACTTAACTTCTTATGCTCAAGATCCAGAGTCTTTAAAGAAAAGAACTGATTTTGCGGAAGACTTGTTATTTGATATGTTAACTAAAAATGAACAAGCTGAGGCATCTCAAGTTATAGATATAAATTTAAGTAGATCTAATATATCACCAGATAATCTACCTGAGTCTTTAGAGGAAAGAGATCTTCACATGCAGCTTAGCTACAAGCAAGCTATTGAGGTGGCAGAAGAAGAAGCTATTAATACCGTATTAGCTACTAACGAATTTGATTTAACTAAATCTAGAGTAAATCAAGATTTGGTTAATATAGGAATAGGTGTAACCAAAACATCGTTTAATCCAGCTGAAGGCATTGTAGTAGATTACGTTGATCCTGCTTATTGCGTTTGGTCTTACACGGAAGATCCTCACTTTGAAGACATATATTACGTAGGCGAAGTTAAATCTATAACTATACCAGAGCTTAAAAAAGAATTTCCTAATATATCGGACGAAGAGTTAGAAAGAATTCAAGACATGCCAGGTAATCGAAGAATGATTCGAGGTTTTGAAAGCTATGATTACAATACTGTTCAAGTATTGTATTTTGAATACAAAACATATACCGACCAAGTTTTTAAAATAAAGAAAACAGATTCAGGTTTAGAAAAGGCAATTGAAAAAACTGATCAGTTTAATCCTCCTCCAAATGACAACTTTGAAAGAGTTTCAAGGTCTATAGAAGTATTATATGAAGGGGCTAAAGTAATTGGAACTAATACAATGCTTAAATGGGAAATGTCAGAAAATATGACACGCCCAATGGCTGATACTACCCGCGTAGAAATGAGTTATTCCTTATGTGCACCAAGAATGTACAAAGGTAAAATACAATCTTTAATAAGTAAATGTGTAGGTTTTGCCGACGTAATACAACTAACTCATTTAAAAATACAACAAGTATTATCCAGAATGGTTCCCGATGGTATCTTTTTAGATATGGACGGTTTAGCTGAGGTTGATTTAGGCAATGGAACAAACTACAATCCAGCTGAAGCATTAAATATGTATTTTCAAACCGGTTCTGTTGTAGGTAGATCACTTACACAAGAAGGAGATATAAACAGAGGTAAAGTACCAATTCAAGAATTGTCTTCATCAAATGGAATGGGTAAAATACAATCTCTTATTACAGCATATAATTACAATATGCAAATGATTAGAGATGTTACTGGATTAAATGAAGCAAGAGATGGATCTTTACCTTCTGCTGATTCATTAGTTGGTCTACAAAAAATGGCGGCTAATGCTTCTAATGTAGCTACTAAGCATATACAAGATGCTAGTCTTTTCTTAGCGCTTAGTACTTGTGAAAACATTTCTTTAAAAATAGCTGATGTATTAAATTTTCCTCTTACTAAAAATTCTTTAATGAATAGTATATCTACTTTCAACGTAGAAACTTTAAAGGAAATAGAAAATTTAAATCTTCATGACTTTGGAATATATTTAGAAATGGAACCAGATGACGAAGAAAAAGCTGAATTAGCGGCCAATATAAATGCTTCGTTGCAACAAGGTAGTATTGATATAGAAGATGCTATTGATATACGTGAAATTAAAAACCTTAAGCTGGCTAATCAAATGTTAAAGCTTAAGCGCAAGAAAAAGTTAGAAAGAGAACAGGCCGTAACTCAACAAAATATACAAGCCCAAGCAGCAGCAAATGCTGAAGCCTCTGAAAAAGCCGCAATGGCGGAAGTGCAAAAGCAACAAGCTCTTACATCTGAAAAAGTTGCTATAGAACAAGCTAAATCGCAATTTGAAATACAAAGAATGGAAAGAGAAGCTCAAATTAAAAGACAGTTAATGGCAACTGAATTTGAGTATAATATGCAATTAGCTCAAGCACAAATTGGTGCTACCACACAAAAAGAAAAAGAAATAGAAGATAGAAAAGATAAAAGAGTAAAAATACAGGGTACTCAACAAAGTGAACTTATACAACAAAGGCAAACTGAAGGAATGCCTAAGAATTTTGAGTCACAAGGAAACGATGTGATGGGAGGATTTGACTTATCATCATTTGATCCTACATAAATAAGTATTTAATAATTATATAATATTATATCATGAATGAACAAGTAAAAACGGAAGGATCTTTTAAGATTCAATCCAAGCCTAAACTAACTGATGAACAGTTGGCGGCTAAAAACAGGGAGCCTTTAATCGACGTTCCAAGCAATGTAACTAGAGTAGTAATTCCTAAAGAAGAAAAAGATGCCGTTCAAGAGCCAAGCACAGGCGGTGTGGATGAGAATAAACCAGCCGAAGATGTACGAGAAGTGGAGGAAGGAACATCCGAACCAGTCATTAAAGACATTACCGAAGAAAAAGAAGTAGAAGCTAAAGCTCCTGCTATTGAGCCACCTCCTACTCAAAATGATTTACCTGACAACATAAATAAGTTAGTAGATTTTATGAGAGAAACAGGTGGGACTATGCAGGACTACATAAGATTAAACACTAATTACGAAGATGTAGATAGAGACGTTTTAGTAAAAGAATACTATAAAAGTACAAAGCCTCATTTGTCACAAGAAGAAATCGATTTTATGATCGAAGACACTTTCGCATTTGATGAAGATATTGATGAAGAGCGAGACATCAAAAGAAAAAAACTCGCATATAAAGAAGAGGTTTCAAAAGCTCGTAAGTTTTTAGAAGATACCAAGGAAAAATATTATGATGACATCAAGTTGAAGTCGCCAAGTTTTTCTGAGGATCAACAAAAAGCATCGGACTTTTTTAATCGATATAAAGAGGATCAGGAAAGAAACTCCCAGAATCATGAGAAGTTTAAAGCTCAAACTGAACAATTATTCAATAAGGATTTCGAAGGTTTCGATTTCAACTTAGGCGAAAAAAAGTTTAGATATGGAGTGCAAAATGCATCTCAAGTGGGGGAAAAACAATCGGACATCGGTAATTTCGTAGGGAAGTTCCTTGGGGAAGATGGCACGGTTAAAGATACCAAAGGGTATCACAAAGCTTTATACGCAGGAATGAATGCTGATAAAATAGCAAATCATTTTTATGAACAAGGCAAAGCAGATGCTATTAGAGATGTTGTAAACAAATCTAATAATACATCTACTGAAGCTAGGAAAGCAGCACCAGTTGAAAGTGCTCGTTTTGGCGCGTATAAAGTTAAATCAATTTCTGGAACGGACTCTGCAAAACTAAAAATTAAAAAGTTTAAAAATTAATAACAATGAGTTTATTACCACAATTTGGGAGTATAATCCCATCACAAACACAGCAATTACTTGCTACAAATTATTTACAATGGAACAACAACGGCGGAGGTGCCGGAGTTCCAGGAAATTTCGCTGATTTTGCTCAGCAGTATTTACCAGAAATCTACGAAGCAGAAGTAGAGCGTTACGGAAACAGAACGTTATCTGGATTTTTAAGAATGGTTGGTGCTGAAATGCCAATGACATCTGATCAAGTTATTTGGTCTGAACAAAACAGATTACACATCTCTTATGCTGGAGTATCTCAAGCTAACGGAGCTGGTACATTATCTGTAATTACTCTTAACCCTGGCGCTGTTGCTGGAGTTAGTAATGTAATTTCAGTAAATGATACTGTTGTTGTTTTAGATCCGGTTACTGGATTAGAGGCTAAAGGTATTGTAACAGCATCTACACTAGGTGCAGCTGGAACAATTACTATTCAGTCATTTGCTGGAACAACTTTGACTACTCAAGGTTTCTCTGCAACTGGATTAAAAGTATTCGTTTACGGATCTGATTATTCTAAAGGAACTACATTAGCTGCTGGCGGCGCTGGAAACTCAGCTGCTAGAACTAGCGTAGAGCCTGTATTAACGCAGTTTTCTAACTCACCAATCATTATTAGAGATCAGTACGTTGTATCTGGATCTGATACTGCACAAATCGGATGGGTAAATGTAGCGACTGAGGACGGAACTGACGGATACCTATGGTATTTGAAAGCTGAGTCTGAAACACGTTTACGTTTTGAAGATTACTTAGAAATGGCAATGGTAGAAGGTGAATTAAATGCATCTACTCTTAACCCATTAACTCAGCCAGGAACACAAGGTTTATTTGCTGCTATCCAAGATAGAGGTAATGTAGAAACTGGATTCACAGCTGCTAACGGATTAAATGAATTTGATGCTATCCTTAAAAACCTTGACACTCAAGGAGCAATTGAGGAAAACATGTTATTCCTAAACCGTCAAACTGCTTTAGACTTTGATGATATGCTTGCGGCTATTTCTAGCGGAGCTACTGGAGGTGTTGCTTTTGGATTATTTGAAAATTCAGAAGACATGGCGCTTAACTTAGGATTCAGCGGATTCCGTAGAGGATCTTACGACTTTTACAAAACAGATTGGAAATACTTAAACGATGCTTCTACACGTGGAGCAATCAACGGAGTTAATTCAATCGAAGGTGTATTAGTACCAGCTGGAACTTCAACTGTTTATGATCAAGTTTTAGGAACTAACATTCGTCGTCCATTCTTACACGTACGATACAGAGCTTCTCAAACTGATGACCGTAGAATGAAATCTTGGTTAACAGGATCTGTTGGAGGTGCTAGTAATTCAACTCTTGATGCAATGGAAGTAAACTTCCTATCTGAAAGATGTTTGATTACTCAAGCAGCTAACAACTTCGTATTATTCAAAGGAATCTAAGGATTTCAAATGTAATTCTTACCCTCGTTGTAATGACGGGGGTAATTATTATTCTTATTAACTATTTAATTATATTATATTATGGCAAATAAAAAACCAGCAGCTAAAAAAGTTGCACAAGAAGAACAAATTGTAGAAGCAGCCCCAAAAGCGGCTGTTGAAAAACCGGTTGCAGAAGCACCAGAAAAACCAGCAAAACCTAAATGGGAAATTAAAGATAGGCTGTACTACTTAGTAGGTAGGCACACCCCTCTTACGTTAACTATTCCAGGTAAGCATACTAGAAAACATGCGCTGCTATATTTTGATGAAGAAACTGGTACACAAAAAGAAATTAGATATGCAACTAACCATGATTCGCCTTTCAAAAGCGAACAAGAAGGAGAAGCTACGTTAGGACATATTATGTTTAGAGATGGGGATTTACGAGTTCCTAAAACACAACAGAATTTACAAAAACTACTTTCATTATATCATCCGTTAAAAGGAAGAATCTACGAGGAATATGATCCTGTTGAAGAAGCTTATGACGATCTAGAGTTACTAGATTTGCAAACAGATGCAGCAGTATTTGCTAGAGATATGGATATCGACGATGCCGAAGCTATATTAAGAGTAGAAATGGGTAACGCAGTTAATCAATTGTCCTCTAAAGAAATTAAAAGAGATTTACGATTGTTTGCAAATAACAACCCTGCTTTATTTTTAGAATTAGCACAAGACGAAAATGTAGGACTTAGAAATGTAGCTATTAAAGCTACAGAGGCTAATATAATTACCTTGTCACAGGATCAAAGAACTTTTTCTTGGACATCTAATGGTAGAAAGCTAATGTCTGTACCTTTTGATGAAAACCCATACTCAGCTATGGCAGCATATTTTAAAACTGATGAGGGAGTTGAAGTATACCGATCTATAGAAAAGAAATTTAATTAGTAGTTTTTAAAAAAAACACGTAATTATATTATAGATGGTGAATTATTATTGACCGGTTTCTTAAGTGAGACCGGTTAATATTTATAACAAAAAAAATAAAATGGCAGTAAATGTAGACATAGTTTATAAAACGGTGTTACTCATTCTTAATAAAGAGCAAAGAGGTAACTTATCACCAGACGAATTTAACAAGGTTGCTACGCAAGTGCAACTTGAGATATTTGAGAGTTATTTTGATACTGTAAATCAGCAGCTTAGAAGGCCGGATAATGATACAGAATACGGCGATCGAATTAAAAATGTAGATCAAGATATTTCCATTTTTAAAGAATACGGAACGGCTACTTATGTCGCTCCAGATAAATGTTTTACATTGCCTACTACATCAGGAGCTAGCGTAGCTACACAAAGCTTTACGGGAAATGGCACATCTATATCATTTCCGTTTACGTCAATAACTTCTTCTCAATTAGCTAGCAGTGTAATATCTGTCACTATTAATGGGGTTGTTACAACTGCTTTTACTATTAGTGGGGCTAATATAATATTTAACACTGTTCCGGCTAATTTAGCAGCTATAGTTGTTACGGCCACCCCAGAGGACTTTTACAGGCTAGGTACAGTTATATACAAAGATAGCACAGAAGCTCAACTCGTGCAGCGAAACGAGCTTTTATACATAAATACTACACCTTTGGTTGCGCCTACTACTACATATCCTATATATTTATATGAAAATCATAAATTGTATTTATATCCGCAAACTATTACATCGGATGTAACTGTAAGTTATTTAAGAAAGCCTTTGGATGTAATATGGAATTTTACAATACCGTCCGGACAAAATTATTATCAATGGGATCCAACTAACTCTGTTGATTTCGAATTATCAAAATCAGAACAAACTAATATTATATTAAAAATATTACTTTACTCTGGAGTTGTAATAAGAGATCCTTCAATAGTTCAAATAGCTGCACAACAAGTTCAACAAGAAGTACAACGCTCAACACTATAAGATATGCCTATACCTAATGGCGGTTTAATAACCGAAACTAACGAACAATATTATTCGGGATCTCAGCGATTTTTATCTGATGGCACTGGTGTTTTTGCAACAACTTTTAACACAGATTTAATTTTAGGATCTTCAGATCCGTTAAATCCTGATTATGCTTTAAATAATTTTGTTATTTATACTAGCCCAACCAATCTTCCTGGCTCATACACTATATATACCTCAAGTTTTAGTGTGGAAAACAATACTATCACCACTGCAGTTCCTATCCCTTTAAACACTTATGTAGCGGTTCAATTAAAAGCAATGAATGGTGGTAGTTATGGAAATAACGAAGCTATAGGTACTGCTGTCCAAGAAAATTATGGAAGTTATGGATATACATCCTTAAATGATATTGTAAATGGATTTATTGCAACTTATGTTGGAGAACACAAGTTAATACCTGATGTTAAACGAACAGATGTAATATTTCACGCAAAACGTGGTATGCAAGAGTTTAGCTATGATACTTTAAAAAGCATAAAGTCTCAAGAATTAAATATTTCAGAAGGGCTAAGTGTTATAATACCTCAGGACTACGTTAATTATGTGGGTGTTTCTTATATAGATGCCTTAGGTGTTAAGCACCCAATATATCCCGCTAATAATCTTACTAGTTCCCCTTATGAAGTTCCTTTGCAAGATGGCCCCGATGGCAACCCAATACAAGACAACTTTGGTGATAATTTAGAAGGCTCATCACAAACAATGGAAAGATGGGCTGAAGCTAATGATAATTTATTAAACGGGAATATAACTTTACGTGATTATTGGGCTTATGCTGGTTGGCTAACCGGTAATCCTTTCTTGGGAGAGCGTTATGGAAATGACCCCCAATATAGTCAAAGAAATGGGTGGTTTAATTTAAATGAAAGAGACGGAGTAATATCTTTTTCTTCAAATTTAAAAAATAAATTAATAATACTTGACTATATATCTGATGGCTTAGCGTATGAGTTGGATTCAAGAATACCAAAAATGGCAGAAGATGCATTATACGCTCATATTCTTTACTCAATATTAGCATCTAGAATTAACCAACCGGAATATATAATACAAAGATTAAAAAGAGATAGATCTGCAAAGCTAAGAAATGCTAAAATAAGATTATCTAATATTAAACTTGATGAAATAGTTCAAGTTATGAGAGGCAAATCTAAATGGATTAAATCATAATTAAATGGCTCAACAAATAAAAAACACATTTCTAAAGTCTAAGATGAATAAAGATCTTGACGATAGAATATTGCCTAACG
>Ga0233444_10002124_pt1 | contig 21240 bp, 24 predicted proteins | sample SI_124_October20_6_FD_182792 | JGI IMG/M metagenome (GOLD analysis project Ga0233444, IMG submission 182792) | Seawater microbial communities from Saanich Inlet, British Columbia, Canada - SI_124_October2016_10_MG | ecosystem: Environmental > Aquatic > Marine > Inlet | place: Canada: British... | reverse complement strand
CGAATAACTTGGCGAACGTCAATACAACGGGGTTTAAGCAGGATCGCGCTGTTTTTGAAGATTTGTTATATCAAACAATTCGTCAGCCAGGTGCACAGTCTTCAACCAGTACACAATTACCTTCTGGCCTTATGTTAGGGACAGGGGTACGAACGGTTGCAACAGAAAAAAGCCATACCCAAGGTAATATTATCTCAACGGGAAATGCCCTCGATATTGCCATACAAGGTAGAGGCTTCTTCCAAGTGCTCAAGCCAGAAGGTGAGATCGCTTATACAAGAGACGGCACATTCCAGGTCAATTCTGATGGCCAGGTTGTGATGTCAAACGGCTATCCACTAGAACCAGCAATTACCATTCCGACACAAGCGGTTAGTATCACTGTTGGTACAGTGGCTAACGTAGGCTTAAGTGCTGCGATTGCATTAGACGTCGATGGTGTTGATGATATTGATATTTCAACAGCAGCGGGTGCACAAGAAGCGATTAAACGTGTCGATTCGGCATTGACGAGCGTTAATTCAACACGAGCTTCATTGGGTGCGATTCAAAATAGACTTGAGTTTACGGTTAACAGCTTATCAACAACAAGTGAAAACTTAAGTGCTGCACGTAGTCGTATTTTGGACGCTGACTTTGCTGCAGAAACAGCAGCATCGGCACTAGACTCTATTGCCTCGATGATCAGTAAGATGGACGAGATGAGCGCAGCTATTTCGAGTGCAGCTAATGAGCAATCGACTGTTGCAGAAGACATCAATCGCGGTATTGTGAAAATTAGTCAAATCGCTGAGCATACAGCGGAAGGTGCCCACCAATCATCAGAAGCCGTGAGTACAATGTCTTCATTGTCAGAACAGCTTCAAGAAGCTGCGGGTAAGTTTAAGGTATAACGAGTGGAAAGCGCGTTTATTTTAAGCTGGTTTCAATGGCCTCAAGCGCCAGCATAGGATCTTTTGCACTGGTAATTGGTCGGCCAATGACTAAATAACTACTACCCGCTGTAATGGCCTCGATTGGCGTCATTGTCCGGTGCTGATCGCCGACATCACTATTGGCTGGGCGAATCCCCGGTGTTACCAATTGAAACTTTTCCTCATGTTGTGCGCGAAGTAATGCGGCTTCTTGTGCTGAGCAAACAACACCATCTAAATGACTTTGTTCGGCTAATTTAGCTAAACGTAAGACCGTGTCTTGAATCGTGCCTGTTAAGCCAATCTGCCGAAAGGTTGATTCATCCATACTTGTTAATAAAGTCACACCAATCAACAAAGGCCGTTGGTCATATCCTGCTAAAGCTTCTCGAGCTGCGGTCATCATCGCTGGGCCGCCGAGCGTATGCACATTCATCATCCAAACGCCCAAATCGGCAGCTGCACGACAAGCTTTGGCAACAGTAGTCGGTATATCGTGGTATTTCAGATCTAAGAAAATATCAAAACCAACGTTCGATAACTGTTCAACGACGACGGGACCTGAGCGCGTAAATAACTCTTTACCAATCTTTAGCTTACAACGTTGCGGGTCGAGCTGCTCGGCAAGCGAAATTGCCGCATCCATTGTCGGATAATCAAGAGCGACAATGATTTTCGAATCTGACATGATTAATTCCTTCCTAAAACACCCATAAGATCCTACCTGAACTGCAACCATAAGATCGGAATATTTCTTTAAATGACAGTAAGAAATGGTATTCTGTGCCAGAATTTTCCAGGAACACATTGATGGACTTTGATCTGCTAACCCAAGACGGCCACGCGCGACGCGGCCGATTACATTTTCCCCGTGGCACAATTGAAACCCCTGCTTTTATGCCTGTTGGTACATATGGTTCAGTCAAGGCGCTGACCCCTGAAGAAGTGGCAGCTACTGGGGCTGAAATTATCTTGGGTAACACCTTCCATCTTATGCTGCGCCCAGGTACTAACATTATAAAGAAACATGGTGACTTACATGATTTCATGCATTGGGACGGGCCGATTCTGACCGACTCCGGCGGTTTTCAAGTATTCAGCCTAGGCGAGTTGCGTAAGATCACTGAGCAGGGTGTCCATTTCAAATCCCCAATTAATGGCAGCAAAGTTTTTCTAGGACCCGAAGAGTCAATGCAGGTACAGCGTGATCTCGGCAGTGATATTGTGATGATCTTTGACGAATGCACACCCTACCCGGCTGATATCAAAACAGCTGAAAGATCAATGGAGTTATCTTTACGCTGGGCAAAACGTAGCAAAGAAGCACATGGCGATAATCCGTCGGCATTATTTGGTATTGTTCAAGGTGGTATGCATGAAACACTGCGTGATGAATCACTACAAGGGCTAACAGAAATAGGGTTTGATGGTTATGCGATTGGTGGTTTATCGGTAGGTGAGCCAAAAGAGGATATGGTTCGAATTTTAGAGCACTTATCCACGCGATTACCGGTTGATAAACCACGCTATTTGATGGGGGTAGGTAGGCCAGAAGACTTGGTTGAAGCCGTGACGCGTGGGATTGATATGTTTGACTGTGTTATGCCTACCCGCAATGCGCGCAACGGGCATTTGTTTGTACATCATGGTGTCGTAAAAATCCGCAATAGTCGCTATAAAGAGGACACTGGTCCATTGGACCCTAGGTGTGATTGTTATACCTGTAAAAATTATAGTTTGGCTTATTTACATCATTTAGATCGAACCGGTGAAATGTTAGGGCCACGGCTCAATACCATCCATAATTTACATTATTATCAGACGTTAATGGCCGGTTTACGAGAAGCGATTGCTGCGGGAACATTACAACAATTTACCCAAGATTTTTATGCGCTGCGAACTGAGCCTAAAGTAAACTAAGCCAACGAACTATCAAGGCCAGCGGTGCTGTGTCATAATCGCATTCTTTTTATATTACGTGCCTAGTTGAGGAAGTATGATGGATTTTTTCATTTCGCCAGCATTTGCAGAAGGCGGTTTAACATCTGGTGGACCAGGAATGTTAGATTTCTTGTTCCCAGTGGCTTTGTTGGTGTTGTTTTATTTTATGTTAGTTCGCCCACAATCTAAGCGGGCTAAAGAACACCGTCAAATGCAATCAGGGCTAGCAAAAGGTGACGAAGTTGTTACTGATGGTGGACTCATGGGTAAAATCATAGAGATTGGCGAACATGCCATTTTAGTGCAACTTGCTGACAATCTTGAAGTCAAAATACGTCGAGAAGCTATCAGCTCAGTGTTACCAAAAGGCACATTGAAAAAGCTATAACGAAGGAACGTCAGTCAGAAATAACGTTTAACAGCGTTTAGGAAACCCAAAATGAATCACTATCCCGCGTGGAAAAACGCATTAGTGCTGGTAGTCATCTTAATCGGTGCACTTTTTGCCATGCCTAATTTGTTCGATAAAGATCCAGCTGTACAAGTCTCAGCAGGTCGTTACGGCAGCATCGATCTTGAACTGATGACCAAGGTTGAAACAGCTTTAAAAGCAGAATCGATTAACTACACTCGTGCAGAATTACAAGATAATCGTTTACTTGTTCGTTTGACGGATACCGAAACGCAGTTAAAAGCCAAAGAAATATTGAGTAATGAGATTAAAGGGGATTATACGATCGCCTTGAATCTGGCATCGACAACGCCTCCATGGCTTTCATCGATGGGCGCAGAAGCAATGAATTTGGGGCTAGATCTTCGTGGTGGTGTGCACTTCTTGATGGAAGTGGATATGGATGCAGCGGTTAAATTGGCATTAGAAAGCTTTTCTAGTGAGTTTAGAGCGCTATTACGCGACGAAAAAATAAGATACAAAAGAATTCAAGTTGAAGCTGACAAAATTGTTATTAGTTTCCGTAGTACAGAACACCGCGACAATGCCTTAGAAAAAATCAAAGACGATTATAACGACCTCGAAGTGATAGCACTCGAAGTTGGTACAACACCCTCTTTGACCGTTAATTTAACGGAAGTGTTAATTCGTGAAACGAAGAACACGGCATTACAACAAAATATCATTACCTTACGTAATCGGATTAATGAGTTAGGCGTTGCTGAACCGACAGTACAGCAACAAGGCGATAGCCGGATTGTTGTGCAACTACCGGGAGTGCAAGATACCGCACAAGCCAAGAAAATATTGGGAGCCACAGCGACCTTAGAATTCCGCTTAGTTGATTTTGAAAATGAAGCGCAAGATGCAGTTAATGGACGCGTACCACCCAATTCAAAATTATATTATCATCGGGATGGCCGTCCTTACTTGCTGAAAAAACAAGTGATGTTAACGGGCGAACATATTATCAACTCGAGATCGACGCTCGATGCGGATTCAGGCACACCAGCTGTTTCTGTGACATTAGATGGGAAAGGGTCTCGTATTTTCAGTAAGGTTACCGGTGATAATGTCGGCAACCCAATGGCCGTTGTGTTTATTGAATCAAAAACTGAAACTCGGAAGATTGATGGCGAAATGGTCAAAGTTCGTCGCCAGCTCCCTCAAATCATCAGTGTCGCGACCATTCGTGATCAATTAGCGAAGAAATTTCAAATCACCGGTTTAGATTCTGGGGCAGAGGCCAGCGAGTTAGCTTTGCTACTTCGTGCAGGTGCTTTAGCGGCACCGATTGAAATCGTTGAAGAACGGACGGTGGGTCCAAGCTTGGGTCAGGATAATATCGATAAAGGTTTTCAATCGGTCATGATTGGTTTTGCTTTTGTGCTGGTCTTTATGATTATTTGGTATCGTGTTTTTGGTGCGGTTGCTAACATTGCCTTAGCGGCAAATCTCATACTGATTGTGGCTTTGTTATCCTTATTGCAAGCAACACTTACCTTGCCGGGGATTGCGGGTATCGTCCTAACAGTGGGTATGGCGGTAGATGCCAATGTACTTATCTTTGAACGAATTAGAGAAGAGTTACGCGTAGGGAATAGTCCCCAAGCGAGTATTGATGCCGGTTATAGCAAAGCATTTTCAACTATTGCCGATGCGAATATCACAACGTTAATTGCAGCCATCGTATTGTTTGGTTTTGGTACGGGCTCGATCAAAGGCTTCGCGGTCACCTTATCGTTAGGTATTTTAACGTCTATGTTTACAGCAATCATGGGTACGCGAGCTGCAGTTAATCTAATTTATGGCGGCAAAAACCGACCTAAACTGTCTATTTAAGGTGTCACCATGCAATTGTTAAAGGAAAGAACCAATTTTAATTTTATGTCAAAACGGAAGATGGCAGCCGTTTTTTCACTGTTATTAATATTGGCTTCGATTGGCTCTTTAATCACCAAAGGGCTTAACTTCGGTATTGATTTTACCGGCGGTACAATGGTTGAATTATCTTATCAGGAACAAGTTAAATTAGAGGATATCAGAACAAAACTAGAGCAAAATGGCTATGGTGATGCCATTGTGCAAAATTTTGGTTCAATTCACGATGTACTGATTCGCTTACCTGTTCATTCATCAGAAAACATGGCTGAATTAAGCAATCGAATTGTCGCAGCATTGCAAGCAGATCATGAGTCAGAAATTGATGTCCGTCGCGTCGAGTTTGTTGGACCACAGGTCGGTGAAGAGTTAACCGAGCAGGGTGGTCTTGCGATGCTATATGCCCTATTTGGTATTTTGATCTACGTTTCTTTCCGGTTCGAGTACCGTTTTGCGATAGGCTCAGTGGTGGCATTAGTACATGATGTTATTTTAACATTGGGCTTTTTTTCTGTAACACAACTAGACTTTGACTTAACAGTCTTAGCTGCAATATTGGCGATTATTGGTTACTCGCTCAACGATACCATTGTGGTATTTGACCGGATTCGAGAGACATTCTTGAAAGTGCGTAAAGGCACATCAGAAGAGATCGTCAACCGTGCTTTAAATGACACTTTAAGCCGGACAATTATGACGTCTGTTACGACCTTATTGGTTGTAACATCACTGTTTGTGTTTGGCGGTGAAGTCATTCATGCTTTTTCCATAGCACTATTACTGGGCATTATTATCGGAACCTATTCTTCAATATACATTGCGAGTAATACCATTCTCTTTATGGGCGTGAGTAAGGCAGATCTGATGCCAGCCGAGAAAGAAGATGATGATGCCAATGAAGATGGTAGTGTCGTTTAAGCCAAAAAATTAAGACAAAAAAAAGCCCGATTAAATCGGGCTTTTTTTTGTCTTAATAAACTGAGTTTATACAGCCATTGATTTATGTTCTGGTCGGAAAGTCGCGACAGTTTTTAAACGAGGATTACGACGTACAGGTAATTCAGTCGGCTGGGCAGTTTCGACACTTAAGATTCGCATACCGCTATGGTTGCTATTAAAGCTTGCGAAAGTGGCGAATTCTTCCAAGCCTTCCATAATATTTCGGGCATCGAGTTCTTGTGATTTTCTATTTGATGGTGTCATATCTAACCTCTTGTTATATCCATTAACGGCACAAGCGAGAGTTTCTTGAGCGCTAATTTTATGCAAGATCATAGCGCTATTTAAATTTAAACGACGTGACAAAGGTCTGCCTTTGTGCCTGATTTCTTTGGCGCAAGCCAGGCAGGGGTGTGAAGTCAGCAACTTTACTTTATTATCAAGTCCATGACGGTAAATAAAACGAGACTGAAAAGTTAAAATGCACATCCATATATTAGGTATTTGTGGCACGTTTATGGGTGGTGTTGCCTTATTAGCACGTGAACTGGGTATGACGGTATCGGGTTCTGATGCCAACGTGTATCCACCCATGAGTGACCAGCTTGAAGCTGCCGGAATTTCCTTGCAAGAGGGGTATTTAGCCGAGCACTTACAGCCTGCGCCTGACTTAGTTGTGATGGGTAACGCCATGTCACGGGGTAACGCTGCAGTGGAGTATGTCCTCAACCAAGGTTTACCCTATATTTCTGGTCCACAATGGCTGGCGGAATATGTACTTAAAGATCGTTGGGTATTAGCGGTATCAGGTACCCATGGTAAAACGACGACCAGCAGTGTTTTGGCTTGGATACTAGAAGATGCAGGCATGTCACCTGGCTTTTTGATTGGCGGTGTACCAGCCAACTTTGGCGAAACGGCACGTTTAGGCAAAACGCCTTTTTTTGTTATTGAAGCCGATGAGTATGACACGGCATTCTTCGATAAGAGGTCAAAGTTTGTCCACTATCATCCACGAACATTGGTCGTGAATAATCTGGAATTCGATCATGCCGATATCTTTGATGATTTGGCCGCGATTCAAAAGCAATTCCACCATGTTATTCGCACCGTGCCATCCGAAGGCCTGATCATCTCTCCATCAGAAGAACCTGCTATCGAACAAACCATCGCATTGGGATGCTGGACAGCAAGACAAACAATAGGCATAGGACAAGGTGAGGTACAAGCTATCCTCAACAAGCCCGATGGCAGCGAGTTCAGTGTCAGTTATCAGGGACAGCATCAAGCTGATGTTGGCTGGTCAATGTTAGGTGAACATAATGTAAGCAACGCCTTGACAGCAATCGCAGCAGCGCGCCATGTTGGGGTGACCTTCGAGCATGCCTGTAATGCGTTGACAGAATTCAAAGGCATTAAACGTCGTATGGAGCTAGTGGGTGAAGTTAATAATATTCGGCTTTATGATGATTTTGCTCATCACCCAACGGCAATTTCCACCACCGTGCGTGGTTTAAGGGCCAATATTGGTGAGCGACGGTTAATTGCAATCCTCGAGCCCAGATCGAATACGATGAAAATGGGTATTCACAAAGACAGCCTAGCGGCATCATTAGCAGAAGCAGATCAAGTCATCCTATTTGAACAAACGGAACTAGACTGGTCGCTGTCATCGATTGCTGAGCAACTCGGCGACAAAGCATCTGTTCAGGGTACTATTGATGATATTGTTGACTTGGTGAGCCAACAGGCGCGATCAGGAGACGAGATACTCGTTATGAGTAATGGCGGCTTTGGCGGTATTCATCAACGAATTCTAACGGCATTGGCACAACGATGAAAACAGATGATAAACAAATTGCATTAGCACTGACAGGCGCATCAGGCGCCTTGTATAGCCAGCGCTTATTAGACATTCTATTAAACCAAGGTATTACTGTTCACCTCATGGTTTCTGCAGCAGCCAGAATTTTATTCTCAGATGAATTAGGCTGGACATTGCCTGCGAGAGCCAGCGATGTACACAAATTTCTAGTAGCAGAGTATCAGTGTAATCCTGACTTAATTCGTGTTTATGGCGAACAACAGTGGAGCTCGCCCTTAGCTAGTGGATCACACCAGGTTGGCGTGATGATTGTCTGCCCTTGTACCATGGGCACCTTGTCTTCTATTGCCTGCGGTAGCAGTGATAATCTGATTAACCGTGCAGCCGATGTCATGATCAAAGAAAACCGTAAATTGATCATTGTGCCAAGAGAAGCGCCTTTTTCAGTGATCCATTTAGAGAATATGTTAAAACTAGCTAGGTTAGGCGTTTGTGTTTTACCGCCCAATCCTGGCTTTTATTTCAAGCCGACCCAATTGTCAGAAGTCATCGATTTTGTGGTGGCTAAGATCTTAGATCAAGCCGGTATCGAACATGAAATCCAGCCGCGTTGGGGTGAAGAATAAACTGTCCATTCCAAAACCGTAACGTATAATTGACTTATAAATCACTAGACCAGAAATCATTTATGTCAGATATTGAAATTGCCCAACAAGCAGAGATGACCCAAATAGTTGACTTGGCACAAAGCCAATTGGGTTTAACCGATGATAAATTGGAAGCTTATGGCCGGTATAAAGCCAAAGTATCTTTATCGGTAATGGATGATTTGAAAGAGCGAGACGATGGCAAGCTGATTTTAGTCACCGCCATTAGCCCTACGCCCGCCGGCGAAGGCAAAACCACAACAACGATTGGTTTGAGCGATGCCTTAAACCGCATTGGCAAAAAATCGATGGTCTGCATCCGTGAGCCAGCGATGGGCCCTTGTTTTGGTATGAAAGGTGGTGCCGCCGGGGGTGGTTACGCACAAGTGGTGCCAATGGAAGATATTAATCTCCATTTCACCGGTGACTTACATGCGATAAGCGCGGCACATAATTTACTATCAGCGATGATCGATAACCATATTCATCATGGTAATGCCTTGGACCTGGATGTCAGACGACTCACTTGGGGTCGCGTCATCGATATGAATGACCGTGCTTTACGCGACATTACAGTAGGTCTTGGCGGCACACCGAATGGTTTTCCCCGTCAAGATGGCTTTGATATTGTCGTTGCATCAGAAGTGATGGCTATTTTCTGTTTATCCAATTCCCTCAGTGAATTGAAAACAAAACTGAGTAATATCCTGATCGGTTATTCACGTGATGGCACAGCACGCTTTGCAAAAGACTTAAAAGCCCATGGCGCCATGGCGACCTTATTAAAAGATGCCTTACAACCCAACCTAGTCCAAACATTAGAAAACAATCCAGCCTTTGTGCATGGTGGCCCGTTTGCCAATATCGCCCACGGTTGTAATTCGGTGATTGCCACCAAAATGGCGCTTAAGCTAAGCGACTATGTCGTGACTGAAGCCGGTTTTGGTGCAGACCTAGGTGCAGAGAAGTTTATTGATATTAAATGCCGGAAATCAGGCTTAAAACCCGATATGGCCATTATTGTCGCGACAGTCAAAGCCTTGAAATATCACGGTGGGGTCGATGCCAAAGACTTGGCGGTAGAAAATATCCCAGCTTTAGAAAAAGGCATGGCCAATTTAGAACGCCACCTTAATAACTTACAAGATCATTTTGGCTTACGCTGTGTGGTGGCGATTAATCATTTCGATCAAGATACTGACGCTGAAGTGATGTTAATTAAAAACACAGTCGAAGCCTCAGGCGCTAAAGCGGTTATTGCTAAGCATTGGGCTGATGGTGGTGCAGGTGCCGAAGAATTGGCACAACAAGTTGTTGCTATGTTGGATGAAGAAAGCGATAGCTTTAAATACCTTTACGATGATGATCAACCTTTGTGGGACAAAATCACCGCCGTCGCGACCAAAATTTATCATGCCAGTGAAGTGGTTGCCGATAAAAAAGTCCGCGATAAAATAGCAGCCTTTAGCGAAACCCATGGCCATATTCCGGTCTGTATGGCAAAAACACCGTATTCCTTTGGCAGCGATCCACTGGAACGCGGCGCTGTGTCGAATCACACGATAACGATTCGTGATGTTCGCCTCTCCCGAGGTGCTGAGTTCTTGGTGGCATTGTGTGGTGACATTATGACCATGCCGGGCTTACCAAAAAAACCTGCCAGTGAACGGATTGATATTGCGGATGACGGGGTGATCAGTGGGTTGTTTTGAGCACTTAGACGTCAGGGGATAGGCTCTATTTTTCAGTCCGATTATGTGGGAATAGCTCTAAAATAGTTCAGACAAGGCGTACTTTCGCTGTCAATCGATAGGCACACAGCAAAATTATGACAGCAAAGAATGAAAAGACGATATCCCTTGTTTTGGGAAGCGGTGGTGCAAGGGGTTTAGCCCACATTGGGGTCATTCATTGGCTTGAAGAAAACGACTTCAAAATAAAATCAATTTCCGGTTGCTCAATCGGTGCACTTATTGGCGGTATATACGCAGCCGGTAAGTTGGATGAGTTTGAAAGTTGGATACGAACAGTAACAAAAGTTGATATCGCTAAATTGCTTGATCTTTCGTGGAAGAGGAGTGGCCTTGTCAAAGGCGATAAAATTATCGATACATTAACTGAACTTGTTGGTGATGTCGTTATTGAAGATTTACCTATGGCATATACCGCTATGGCGACGGATCTTATTAATGAAAAAGAAGTCTGGATAAATTCCGGAAAGCTATTTGATGCGATAAGAGCCTCTATTTCGTTACCACTTTTTTTTACGCCATTTAAATATAATGATATCTACTTAATTGATGGTGGTGTACTAAACCCTGTTCCGATAGCCCCTACGCTCAGTGATGCAACAGATTTAACAATTGCAGTTAATCTTGTTGGCAAGGCAGATAACATAGAGAAAGTGACCATAGATAAAGAGCCAGAAGATGAAGACAAATCTACCTTTACGGAGAAGATTGGTGAGTTCGTAGACAGTTTTAAAGGTTTGCCAGTCACTCAGGCCGGCACGCAATGGGGCGCATACGATATAGGAAACCAGGCTTTCGATTTAATGCAAAGCACTATCGCAATACAGAAACTAGCGGTCTATCCTGCTGATCACACCATACATATTTCCCGAAATGCATGTGGTATTTTGGAATTTGATTGTGCTGCTGAAATGATAGAACTTGGATACAAAAAGGCGCAAGAAATGCTAGGGGGAATAGCCTAACAAAACAGAGGTGCCATCAAGTTGGTGTTGCACAGGACGCGACGCCACTCATGACAACGTAAACTTGTTAAAAACAAGGAACGAATTTGATTTTAAATTATCAAAGAGAATATGAATAAACTCTGGGTTGGATCTTTATACTATTTTCTAAACGTGATTCTTCACATGGGTGTTTTTGGGATTATTTTTGTCGTATCTACGCCAGATGATCTAACAACACGTGACTATATAGCTGAGCTTTGGCTTTCTCCTGAAGGGAAAGCACTGATAATTTTAAACGCAGGTCTGCTCATGGCTAACTTAATATTTGCTTTAGGCATTCTTTTTGTTGCTTCTCGTTCTAACATCGTATTAATCATCATGACTTTGCTAGCATGGCTGGGCCTTGTATTTGCCTATCGTGCCGAAACAGTGGGTTTAGTCGCTTATGCAGCAGGGGCAATGCACTTGAGCTACTTTAGTTTTAATCAAACTAGAACGAAAAAGGATCCCATCGAGTCCAAGGGCCAAAGAATTAGCTGACTTGATTTTTACCGAATGCGACTCTATATTGAAAATTGAGAACGTTAATCTGCAGTAGGAGCATAGAATGGCTGGTGGTTGGGCCCGCGATGGCGCAGTACAAGATCAAATAGATGCCAGTGTTGAAGATGCGGTTGAACTGGCAAGAAGTCGGTTAAATGTTGGCGAAAGTTTAACGCAGTGTGAAGAGTGTGATGCTGACATTCCAGAAGCACGGCGCAAAGCGATTCCTGGTGTTCAGCTCTGTATTAGTTGCCAGTCAGCGTTAGAAGAACAGCAGACGAATGCGACGAGTAGCAGTCGCCGTGGCAGTAAAGAGAGTCAGCTGAGATAGAGAAGTGCCAATCGGCGGTGTGTTTTAAGATCAACTGAGGTTTAAATGAAGCAAATATTAAGAACGCTTTTTTCCCCTATATTGAATATTTTTGAAAAAGGCGATGACCCTTTTGAATACAAATCACTTAATCGAAAAATATTGATCTTTATGGGCTTTATCTTCGCAGGCTTAGCAACATTGGTCGTGCTATTTGTGCCGGAAGGCGTCGGCTTAGGTTATCTAATCCCTGTGGTCGTTTTTGGCTTTGTTGCTTTGATAAACTTAGTAGTGGGTTTTTTAGGCAATGAACGTGCTGTGACTAAAATTTGGGGTGACCGTTAGTTATTAAAGTTTTTGTCCCCAATTTGGGGTATAGCTTTTCATTTCATAGCCAGCAGTGCTTGCGTTTTATCATTTAGCATCTGAGCCAAAGTAAAGGGTTCAAGGTAATCAAAATAGGCCTGCTGGGCACCTGACAAGACGCCTTTTAAAACGCAAGCATTTAAAATAAGACAGGGAGGGTTGTGACAATTTACGGGCTCTAGCGTTGTCTCCATGAGCTTGATGACGGCGGTTAATGAAATCTCTCTAGGGTCGCACCCCAAAGAAATCCCCCCATTTTTACCTCTCACGGCTCTAATCCAGCCAGCATGGACCAGTTTGTTGACGATTTTCATCGCATGGCTTTTGGAAATACCAAACCGATCGGCAATGGCTTGTATTGTTGTTAAACCTTGTTCCATAGAAGCAAGATAAATCAATGTTCTAAAAGCAAAATCAGTATGTTTGGTTAATTGCATAAAACGACATCATCGATAAAAACGTAATTTCAATTATAAAGGCTTGCTTTGTTTAAAGATATATATAAAATGAATCTTTTAATAAAGGTTCATTAAAAATGTATGTTTAATAGGAGAAACACGTGCTTACAAATGAGACAATAAAAATTGTGGAATCTACGATCCCTTTATTAGCAGAACATGGCGAGGAAATAACCCGCCATTTTTATGACAAATTATTAACAGAAAATCCTGAGTTGAAAAATGTGTTTAACCCATCAAACCAAGCACAAGGCGGACAAGCTAAAGCTTTAGCTGGAGCAGTCTTTGCTTATGCGAATAATCTGAATGATTTGTCAGTCTTATTGCCTACCGTCGCACGGATAGCACATAAACATGTCAGTTTGGGTGTGAAACCTGAACAGTACCCGATTATTGGAAATGCCTTATTGTCAGCAATACAAGATGTCGCTGATCTACCTGATGGCCATCCTGCACTAATTGCCTGGGGAGAAGCATACGGGATGTTAGCAGATGTATTTATTAATGCTGAAGAAAACCTGTACCAAGAGAATGAGAATAGCCCAGGTGGCTGGCGCGGGTTTCGTGAATTCATTATTGATGATATCAAGATGGAATCACCTAACGTTAAATCCTTCTATTTAAAACCTAAAGATAAAGGAGCAACCCCCTCATTTAAGGGCGGGCAATATGTCGGGACTAAAGTGATCTTAGAAAATGAGAAATACGAACAAATAAGACAATATTCATTATCGTCTTTCCCTAAACAGGGTTATTTACGCATTACACCGAAAGCAGAACCTAGGGTGTTGTTTCTAATTATTTACATCAGGCCAAAATCGGCTCGAGTTTATTGCTTCAAGCACCAACGGGAACCTTTAATCTTGACCGTGAGGCCCAAAATAATATTTTCATCGCTGCAGGTGTCGGTATTACGCCCCTAATCAGCATGTTATATGAAGCACTAGACAATAATGTTAATCCGGACAATATCTTATTTATACAAACACAGCATGATGCAGAGAGCGAATTATTCAAACAGGAATTGGCAGCATTAAAAGAGAAGACAGGTTTCCATTATCAAGTGCAGGTCACGGCAGGCAATGATGCTAACTATGTGAATGAGCAACGGATAGGACAGTGGGCAAAAGACGCAGATATTGCGTTAGCAAACGATACAGCTGTTTATCTCTGTGGTCCCAAATCGTTTATGTCAGCAATGAAGCAAGACTGCGAAAAGTTAAACGTCTCATCGAGTGGCATTCATTTTGAAATGTTTGGTCCAACAGAAGCCGTTTAGGATGCGTGAATGGGTGAACCATTTCCTGAGAAGGCGATGGTTCATTATCGCGGCTATTGTGGGTACGCTATTTAATTTAATTAATCAGTGGGAAGCACTAGTTGGAGTAGCAGCACCAGATGGTCCAAAATTAATCATGACTTACGTCGTACCTTATCTTGTCTCTAGCACTTCTGCTTGGTATGCCAGCCGAGATTAATTTTTCTCTCGTTGCTTTTTAATTAAATCATAAGCAACTTGAATCTCTTTGGCTTGTTCAGTGGCGACTTTAATCATATCTTCTGGAAGGCCTTGCCCGATTAACTTATCGGGGTGATATTGGCTCATTAATTTTCGGTAAGCGCGTTTAATTTCTTGGTCCGATTGATCCGATGTGACGCCTAATGCTTTATAGGCATCATCTAGTGAAGAAGCCGATACCGGACTACCCTGACTGAAGTGTGATTGATTAAGTACCATATCCAACATCTGTTGGAATTGGATATCGCTATATCCTAGGCGGTTTGCAACTAGTTTTAGGAAGGCTTCCTCTTGAGAGTCGACTCGGCCATCGGCAGCAGCCATGACGATAAGGTACATCAACATCACTTGTTTTAAGTGCAATGTCTGGCCGCAATGCGCCATAAAGTCGTTAAGCGCTGTATCTATATTAAAGTCAGCGGTAGAGCCTAATTTGAATTGGTTTATGGCTTGTTGGCGATGTTCAGGAGACATCCCCATTTTTTGGATGAAGTCTTCAACATGATTGATTTCATCTTTAGAAATATGGCCATCGACTTTGGCTAATTTACCCATCAACATAAAGGTGGTTTCAAGGAAAACCAGTTTACGTTGTCCGTTGGCCAGTGGGTTGACTGCACCCAAACCGAGGCTTTGTGCCCGATCGATAACACCACCGACAAAATAGCCTAGGATGGCGAGTAAAAATCCTGAAAAGTAAAAGCCAGCAAAGCCAAGAATATATTTAAACACGATAAACCTTGATCAGATTAAAGGGGAATTTAACGCTTGTTAAAGCTAGAGAAGAGTAGAAAGCCACCCCAGATACCTAAGCCCCAGCTCAGTATAGGAATGCCTGCGAGATGAAAAGCGCTATAGCCTTCCATCCCTGCAATAACAGCAGCACCAATCACAAATGCAGAACCAGTAATAGCGGTAAGGTTGCGTTGACTCGCACGACGAATTTCTTGTTGTATCTTATCTAAATCTTTAGGTGAAAGCTGCATATTGAGCTTGCCTTCTTGTGCTTTCACACTGAAGTCATGGAGTAAGCGGGGCAAAGCTGGCAAGGTATGGATCCAGTTTGGCGCTTCTTTTTGCAGCGTTTTTATGGCGGCACCAACACTCATTCGCTCTTTCATCCATTGCTCAAGGATAGGTTTGGCTGTTTGCCATAGATCCAAGTCGGGATAAAGTTGACGGCCTAAACCCTCAATATTAAGCAAGGTTTTTTGAAGTAAGACGAGTTGTGGTTGTACTTCCATATTAAATCGGCGAGCAGTTTGAAACAGACGAAGCAAGAGCTGGCCGAAGGAAATCTCTTTGAGCGGTTTTGCAAAGATAGGCTCACAGACACTGCGAATGGCAGACTCGAATTCATCTAAACGGGTGTCAGCGGGTACCCAGCCAGATTCGATATGTAATTCAGCAACACGCTGATAATCATGATTAAAAAAGGCCAAGAAATTATCAGCCAGATAACGCTGGTCATCATGGGCGAGCGTACCCATAATGCCAAAATCGATCGCTACATATTTTGGGTTTTCAGGATCCGTTGCATCAACCATGATATTACCGGGATGCATATCAGCATGGAAAAAGCTGTGCTTAAATATTTGGGTAAAAAAGATTTCAACGCCGATTTCAGCTAAACGCTCAAGGTTGACATTAGCTGCTTTCAAAGCATCAATATCCCCAATTGGAATACCATAAACGCGTTCTTGTACTAAGAGCTTGGGTTTAGTGAGCTGCCAATTAATATCGGGAACATAAAGTAAATCAGTGCCTTCAAAATTCCGTTTTAATTGAGAAGCGGAAGCGGCTTCACGTAACATATCGAGCTCATCAAACAAATTTTTCTCGAGCTCAGCAACGACTTCGGTCGGGCGTAGCCGCTTGCCTTCAGACCAGTAGCGTTCAGCTAAACCAGCAATGGTATAGAGCAGGCCGACATCATGTTTAATGGTCTTTTCAATGTTAGGGCGAACTAGTTTGAGAATGACGTCACTACCATCAACTAATTGCGCTGCATGCACTTGTGCAATAGAGGCTGAAGCCAAAGGGTGTTCATCAATATGGGCAAAGTAGTGATCAATTGATTCCTGGCCGTAGGTTTGCTGGATTAGGGCCAATGCCTCCTCATTACTAAAAGGGGCAACTTGATCTTGTAACTTAACCAGTGCTTCTGCGATGTCATCAGGCAGTAGGTCCCGGCGTGTTGATAATAATTGGCCAAATTTAACGAAGATAGGACCTAATTCTTGTAGCGCTAAGCGGATTCGTTCACCACGGGGAATTTTATTACTGTGTGTCAAACGGTAAGGAGACAGGTAACTTAAATAACGTAGCGGGCGAATTAAATGTGTTGCTTGGATAATGTCATCCAAACGGTGTTTAGATAACACATGATTAATTTGGAGCAAGCGAAAGAACTGTTGTAATTTCATGATCGTGCCTTTTTGAGCCTAGCGATTCGGGCTTCTATACGATCAGTGTCAGCGCGTAGCGTATCGACAGCAGACAAGAATTCATTGACCTGAGATTGATCAGGCAAGATTAAAGATTCTTCTTTTAAATAGTCAGAAATATTCAACTGCATGGATTGATGACTGTCTTTTGCCCAACGGCCAAATTGCCTAAGTCCATGGGCAATAGGATAAGCTAAGGTATCTCCGGTATAACGTGCGAGTTGGGCTTCCCAGTCGAAATCAAACCCTTCTAGTAGATCGCGTAACTGTTTCGCGAATTGAACATCGCCATGAATATCAATATCAGCAGAAAACAAACTATCAGGATCGCTGCCTAATTTTGCCAAGGTGAGTGCTTTTCCGGTGATGGTTAAATCAGCATCAGATTCGCTACCCAATGATAGGGCCAACTTTTCTTGCAAAAAAGTAATGTGGATAATCTTATGAAAATCACTGATTTCAATGGCAATACAGCGTTGATCAAATTGAGTCAGTTTTGTTCGAGATTCAGGGTCATGTGCCAAAGCAGCATTTAACGCGATCTCAAAAGGAGTTAACAATCCAGACATGGCTTAAAATTTATAGCCGTTATGTAGGGCAACAATACCTGCTGTCATATTATGGTAATCACAGCGTTCGAATCCCGCATCGATCATCATTTTTTTCATTGATTCTTGATCGGGATGCATACGGATAGATTCTGCTAAATAACGGTAGCTGTCTTCATCATTTGAAACCAGCTTCCCAATTTTAGGCAATAGTTTGAACGAGTAAAAATCATAAACAGGCGAAAACCATTCTGCTGGCTTTGAGAACTCTAAGACTAATAATTGGCCACCGGGCTTTAAGACGCGATACATTGATCGTAGCGCTTTGTCTTTATCAGTCACATTACGTAAGCCAAACGCAATAGTAATACAATCAAAACTGTTATCAGGAAAAGGCAAGGCCTCGGCATTTGCTTGGACATATTCAATATTGCCAACAGCACCTGCGTCAGTTAAACGGTCACGACCGACATTCAGCATGCTCGCATTGATATCAGCTAAAATAACTTGACCTGTGCTGCCGACCATTTTTGAGAATTTAAGGGCTAAATCACCAGTACCACCAGCGATATCAAGCACTTTAGATCCTCGACGAACGCCACTGGTATTCAGCGTGAAACGCTTCCACAAGCGATGTACCCCCATCGACATTAAATCATTCATCACGTCATAGCGCTGAGCGACGGAATGAAACACCCCGGCAACGTGCGAAGCCTTGTCCTCTACAGGGACTTCTTTATAGCCAAAATGGGTGGTATCTTTATTATCCAAAACAGTGACCTTATTGTTGTCGTTGATGACCGGCTTGTACCAAACGGCTGAGATAATGTTCCCAGCGCGGGGCTTGTTCAGTCGCTAATGTATACAAATAATCCCAAGTGAACAAACCGGTATTATGGCCATCATCGAAAAAAATCTTTAAAGCATAGTGACCAACAGGCTCCAATTGGTCAATACCAACCAGCTCTTTATTGATTTGTAATACTTCTTGGCCTGGACCATGGCCTTGTACTTCAGCTGATGGGGACGAGACTCTTAAATACTCTGCGGGTAAGTTATAAGCGTGTTCCCCGTAGACTAGTTCAAGCGATTTAGACTGCTTATGCAAAATAATATTACTGGGCGGCGAATGATTAGCCATAAAATCTAAAATCCTTAACTGAGTTACAGAATATAACGTGAGAGGTCTTCGTCTTGAACTAAATTGGACAGCTGTTTGTTAACATAATCAGCATCAATGATGATGTCACGCTGACCATCATCTGAAGTACTGTAAGACAAGTCTTCAAGCAGTTTTTCTAATAAAGTGTGTAAACGGCGTGCACCAATATTCTCAGTTTGTTCATTCACTTGGCAGGCCAATTCAGCAATTTGTTTTAAACCGTCTTCAGAAAAAGACAACTGAGTATCTTCCGTCGATAACAAGGCAATATATTGTTCAGTTAGAGAGGCATCTGGTTCAGTCAAAATACGAACAAAATCATTGGCGCCAAGGGCGTCTAGTTCAACACGGATAGGTAACCGGCCTTGAAGCTCAGGAATAAGATCAGAGGGCTTACTCAAATGAAACGCGCCGGATGCAATAAACAAAATATGGTCCGTTTTTAACATGCCATATTTTGTCGACACCGTACTGCCCTCAACTAAAGGCAATAAGTCACGTTGTACGCCGGCACGAGAGACATCGGCGCCGCCACTACCCCCTTCACTACGTTGCGTGATTTTATCGATTTCATCCAAGAACACGATACCGTTTTGTTCAACAGCATCGATGACTTGGGCTTTTAAATCTTCTTCGTTAATTAATTTAGCGGCTTCTTCTTCTATTAATAAGCGTTGTGCTTTGCCAACAAGTAGCTTTCGGGTTGCCTTACGAGAAGAGCCCACGTTTTGGAACATCTCTTGGAGCTGGCTGGTCATTTCTTCCATGCCCGGTGGGGTCATGATCTCAACGCCGACATTAGGTGAGCTCAATTCCAATTCAATCTCTCGATCATCCAATTTGCCTTCACGCAGCATTTTACGAAAGCGCTGGCGGGTATTTGAGTCATTGTCATCTTCAATATCACGTGCTGGCGTGAGTAACGCATCTAAGATACGTTCTTCTGCTGCATCTTCAGCAGCCACTTCTACAGCTTTAACGGCTTGGTCTCGTAACATCTTCATGGCCATTTCAGCCAAATCACGAATGATAGATTCAACATCACGACCGACATAACCGACTTCAGTGAATTTTGTTGCTTCTATTTTTATAAAAGGTGCATTGGCTAATTTTGCTAGCCGGCGAGCAATCTCGGTCTTTCCTACACCGGTAGGACCGATCATTAAAATATTCTTGGGTGTGATTTCATGTTGTAATTCGGCCGATAACTGTTTCCGGCGCCAGCGATTACGTAAGGCAATAGCCACGGCGCGTTTAGCGGCCTGTTGACCAATAATATGTTTATCTAATTCTTCAACAATTTGTTTTGGAGTTAATGCTTGCATAACGTGATTAAGACTCGTCTTCTAAGGTTTCAATAGTAAGGTTTCGATTGGTATAGATACAAATATCAGCAGCAATATTGAGGCCTTTCTCAACAATCTCTTTCGCGCTCAAATCTGTATTCTCCATTAAAGCAATGGCGGCAGATTGGGCGAATGGGCCACCTGAACCGATAGCCATCAAGCCATGTTCCGGTTCAATCACATCACCATTACCAGTAATAATGAGTGACGTTTCTTGATCGGCAACGGCCAGTAAAGCTTCTAAACGGCGCATCATGCGATCAGTACGCCAATCTTTGGCCAACTCCAAAGCACTACGAGTCAAATTGCCTTGATGTTTTTCGAGCTTGGCTTCAAATCGTTCGAACAAGGTAAAGGCATCAGCCGTACCGCCGGCAAAACCAGCGATAACCTTATCATTATATAGGCGGCGAACTTTACGAGCATTGCCCTTCATGACAGTGTTGCCAAGGCTGACTTGACCATCACCACCAATAACAACTTGGCCATTACGGCGATATGAAAGGATAGTAGTACCGCGGTACTGCTCCATGAATACACTCCTGAGAATAAAATAGTTAAGCTGAATATAACGTCGGGAGATAGTATACTATGCGCTGTTTTCGCGCGCAGTGATAATTAATCAAAACAAAGTAAGCTCTGGGAATAAGCCCAGTATGAAGATTTGTTTTGATTACAGTTTAGTTGTTGACACAACGGTCTCTTTTGCGAATAATGTCCTGTTTTCGTGGAGGGGTTCCCGAGTGGCCAAAGGGATCAGACTGTAAATCTGACGGCTCCGCCTTCGGAGGTTCGAATCCTCCCCCCTCCACCATGAAACTATAGATAAGGTTAAGAAAGAGTTATTTGCGGGTGTAGTTCAATGGTAGAACTCCAGCCTTCCAAGCTGATCACGTGGGTTCGATTCCCATCACCCGCTCCATAATTTGTTTGGAATAAGGCCCGCATAGCTCAGTCGGTAGAGCGCATCCATGGTAAGGATGAGGTCATCAGTTCGATTCTGATTGTGGGCTCCATACTGAACCTTATTTGAATTATTTGATTAGGACAGGGATTTTTCTGTCTTTTTTGTTTTTGTTATAACTTGATAATATTGACGGGGAGACTCTGGTCATGTCTAAAGAAAAATTTGAAAGAACAAAGCCACATGTCAATGTGGGCACGATTGGTCACGTAGATCACGGTAAAACGACATTGACGGCAGCGATTACGAAAGTAATGGCCGAAGCGCAAGGTGGTGAAACT
>Ga0233444_10002123_pt1 | contig 21241 bp, 23 predicted proteins | sample SI_124_October20_6_FD_182792 | JGI IMG/M metagenome (GOLD analysis project Ga0233444, IMG submission 182792) | Seawater microbial communities from Saanich Inlet, British Columbia, Canada - SI_124_October2016_10_MG | ecosystem: Environmental > Aquatic > Marine > Inlet | place: Canada: British... | reverse complement strand
ATGGGTCTAGAATAAATTCAACTTCTGCTTTTACGCTCAATAGATTGACTGAGAAAAAAAATAATGAAGCTGGTTTAAATGCCACGCTGGGACTTGATTACAAAATAAATGATAGTTTTGACTTTTCAGTAGCGCAGATAATTAATGAAAAAGAAAATAAAAAAATGCACGATAAAACAAGTCTAAATGAAAAACTTTCAGATTTAGTGGGCTCGGTAAGCTACAATGTCAATGAGAAGATTAAACTTAATTATAATTTTTCCCTAGACCAAAATTATCAAGATCTCAATTATAGTGAACTTGGGGCAAACATGAATTTAGGTTTACTGGATATTAATTTTAATTATATAGACGAAAATAAACATATCGGAAATCAAGAATATTTTTCTACTAAGATAGATTACAATAATACTGATAACAGACAAATAGTGTTTGAGACAAAACGTAACTTATTAACTAACTCAGCAGAATTCTATAATCTTAGCTACGAATATATCAATGATTGTCTGAGAGCTGGTTTAGTTTATAGAAGAGAATTTTATACTGACTCAGAAATCGAACCGGAAAACTCTTTACTCTTCCAAATTACTCTAGTGCCTTTTGGCAATATAGATACGCCAGCATTTAGTCAATGAAAAAAATATTAATTATAATTTTTTTACTATTTTTAACACAGTTACCCAACTATTCTTTGGCAAAAATAGAAAATAAGATAATTTTGAAAATAGAAAATGAAATTGTTACAAATTATGAAATTAAAAATAAAATTTTAATATCTTTAATTTTATCTGGAGATGAAATTAATCAAGAAAATATTAATAAACTAAAAAAACAAGCTCTAGAGTCATTAACTCAAATTAAATTAAAAAAAATTGAGCTTTTAAAATATAATCTTAAAAAAAATGATAAACAAATAAATGCTTACATGAACTCTATTTCTTCTAATGATATAGCTGGTTTTAAAAACAAATTAGAAATAAATAATCTAGATTATCAATTATTTTTAAAAGAAGTTGAAATTCAACTAAAATGGCAAGAACTTATTTATAAAATATATTCAAATAAAATTGAAATAGATGAATCAAGTATAGATAATCAATTAGAAGATCTGGTTAAGAACAAATCTGGTATCAAGGAATTTAAGATTTCTGAAATCGAGATACTCTTGAATGAAAATGACTCGGAAGAAGAGAAAATTTCTAATATTCAGAAACAAATAAGAGAACAAGGATTTGATATAGCTGCATTAAAATATAGTGTTTCTTCCTCATCCTCTAATAAAGGTGATTTGGGGTGGATTAATGAAAAATCTCTTTCTGATGAAATTTATAATATTTTAAGCAAATTGAAGCCTGGTGAAATAACTAAACCTATTAAAAAACAAAATACTATCTTATTTTTAAAAGTGAATGAAACAAGAATATCACAAACTAAAGATATTGATATAACAAAACTAAAACAAAACTTAATTGAAAAAAGAAAAAATGAATTGTTTAATTTATACTCAAGAAGTCATTTGTCTAAACTTAAAAATACTAGCTTAATTGAATACAAATGAAAAAAAAAATTATATTAGTAAGTGGCGATCCCAACAGTATTAATTCAGAGATAATTTTTAAAAGTTGGAAAAAACTTAATATTTCAGTACAAAGAAAAATTTACCTTATTTCTAATTATGATTTAATTAAAAAACAATTTAAAAAATTAAATTACTCAGTTAAAGTAAGACAAGTTGAAAATATAAATGAAGATATAAAAGATGCGAGTTTAAAAATAATTAATATAAATCTCAAATTCAATAATCCATTTAATATAACTAAAACTAAAGCTTCAAGGTTTGTTATGGAATCTCTCAATTTGGCTCATAATTTGGCATCTAATAAGTCTGTTCTAGGAATAATAAATTGCGCAATTGACAAAACTCTTTTAAGTAAAAATAAAATTGGTGTAACTGAATACCTAGCTTCTAAATGTAATATAAAAAATCATTCTGAAGTAATGCTTATTAGAAATAAAAAATTATCAGTAAGTCCAGTAACAACCCATTTAGATATACGTGATATTTCAAAAAAAATTAATAAAATTAAGATTATAAATAAGATTAAAACAATTGAAAATTGGTTTAGAAAGAAATTTAAAATAAAGCCAAAAATAGGAATTTTGGGTCTTAATCCGCATAATGCAGAGTTACGATTTAAATCTGAGGAAAAAAGAATTATTATACCTGCAATAAAAAAATTAAAAAAAATAGGCATTAAGATTAATGGTCCTTTAGTTTCTGACACAGTATTTATTAAAGATTATAAAAATTATGACATTATTGTGGGAATGTTTCACGATCAAGTTCTTGGACCTTTTAAAGCATTATTTAAGTTTGACGCAATTAATATTACTCTTGGATTGAAATATTTAAGAGTTTCTCCTGATCATGGAACTGCCACTAACTTAATAGGGAAAAATAAAGCTGACCCAACAAGTCTTATAAAATGCATAAACTTTGTTAATAAATTTAAACCATGAGATTAAATAAAAAATCTCTTGGACAAAATTTTTTAATAGATAAAAATATAATCAAAAAAATAATAAACCTAACATGTATTAAAAATAGACATATTATAGAAATCGGACCTGGTGAAGGAGCCCTTACAAATGAAATTTTAAAACATAAACCAAAATCTTTATCAATTATAGAAAAAGACACTGGTTTAGCAAAAAAATTAGAGTTAAAATTTTATAACATTAAAATAATTAAAGTTTATAATGCTGATATCCTCAAGTTTAACCTAGAAAATATTATTAAAAAAAACTCAGTAATTATGGGTAATTTACCATATAATATTTCTTCTCAAATACTTGTTAAGATATTAAAATTTTCAAAATGGTTTCCTAATTTCTCTGATTTAATCTTAATGTTTCAAAAAGAATTAGGTGAAAAAGTTATTGGAAAATATCTTTCTCCTAATTATGGTCGCTTATCTATTTTGTCTAGTTATAGATTAATCTTACTAAAAAAATTTTTAGTTTCTGCAAATTGTTTTTCACCAAAACCCAAGGTAACTTCTATGGTTTTACATTTTCAACCAACAAAAAATAAATTTTATAAAATTAAGAATATTTCTAATTTAGAAAAGATTACAAATATTTTATTTTCAAATAAAAGAAAAATGATTAATAAAAATTTGAAAAAAATTTTAACAAAAAATGAAATTTCAAAAATTAATGATTTGAAATTAAATTATAGGCCTTCTGAAATTCAGCCAAACTTATATTATAAAATTACAGAATTTTATGAGAAGAAATAGATAACTTATTTTTATTGTTAAAAATAATATTTTCAATTTGTTTAAAACAAACTTCTAGATTCTTATTAATTATAATATAATCATAATCATTCCAATGTTTTACGTCATCATCAAATGAGTCAAATCTTTTATTAATCTCTTCTTCTGTATTCTGATTTCTTTTAATAAGTCTCTGTTTTAATTCATTTTTATTATCAGTTATTAAGTATATTTTAATTAAATTCAAATTTTTAAATCTGGATAATTGTTTTGTCCCCTGCCAGTCAATATCAAAAATTATATCATTTGTGAGGATAGTTTCATTCACATTCTTTTTTAAAGTCCCATAATAATTTTCAAAAATTTTAGCGTACTCATAAAATTCATTTTTTCTAATTAAATCTTCGAAATTTTTATGTGAAACAAAATTATAATCTACCCCATCAATTTCGTTTGATCTAGGGAGCCTCGTAGTATGGGATACAGATATTTTAAATGATTGATATTTTTGTTGTATTTTTTTTGTTAGAGTTGTCTTTCCAACGCCTGAGGGGGAGGACAATATAACCATGATATTTCGTCCAACGTCATCCATCTAAATAAACAATGTTATTTTAGCTAGCTTTGCTCTCAATAAATTTAATTGCATCACCAACAGTTAAAATTTTTTCGGCTTCGCTATCAGAAATTTCAGAACCAAATTCTTCTTCAAATGCCATTACTAGTTCAACTGTGTCTAAACTGTCTGCTCCAAGATCATCAATAAAACTTGCTTCTTCTGTAACTTTTTCTTCTTCTATACCTAGGTGATCTGCAACTATTTTTTTAATTTTATTTTTTATATCGTCTGACATGAAATCCTTTCGTGTTATGAATTCTTATTAGATTATTGAACAGAATTGTCAAGCCATATACATCCCGCCATTAACATGTATGGTTTCTCCATTAATGTAATTTGCCATATCCGATGCTAAAAAAGCCACACAATTCGAAACATCTTCACCAGATCCAAGATTACCTGATGGTATTTTACTAATAAGTGTTTTTTTAAATTCTTCATTAATTTGATCTGTCATCTCAGTTTTTATAAAGCCAGGTGATACACAATTAATATTAATATTTTTCTTAGCGTACTCTATAGCTAAACTTTTTGAAAAAGCTATGATACCTGCTTTTGAAGCAGCATAATTTGCTTGTCCCAAATTGCCAGTATGTCCCACAATAGATGTAATATTTATTATTTTACCGTACTTTCTTTTTAACATTTTCTTAACGGCATTTTTACACATTAAAAATGTTGAAGTTAAATTGATGTCTAAAACTTTTTTCCAATTTTCTTCTGAAAGCCTTATAGAAAGATTATCTAAGGTTATACCGGCATTATTGACTAATATATCTAAACCATCTAATTTCTGATCTACATTATTTATAAAATCTTCTATTTTAGCATGTTCATCTAATTTAAATTTCTCGATATGAATATTTGTATATTTTTTTTTTAAATTAATTAGTTTCTCCTCATTAGTACCACTAGCAACTATTATTGATCCAAGACTATTAAATCTTTCGACTAAACATTTACCAATGCCGCCCGTCGCACCAGTTATTAAAACTTTTTTATTTTTTAAATCCATCTTGTAGATTTTTAATATCAGTAATTGAGTTAATTGAAAAGCAATTAACATTTTTAATAGTTCTTTTTACCATTCCTGTTAAAACTTTTCCTGGCCCAATTTCTACATAGTTTGTAATTCCATCTTTCGACATATTAAGTATACTTTCTCGCCACCTGACTGTAGAAAAAATTTGTTCAACTAACAATTTTTTTATAATTTTAGTATCTTTTTGTGGCTTAGCCGTAACGTTATTAACGATATTAAATAACGGGTTGTTAAATATAGTTTTATCAATCTTCTCTTGCATGTCTTCTGCTGCTGATTTCATTAATGAACAATGAAAAGGAGCACTAACCTTTAGTGGAATAGCTTTAATTTTTTTTTCTTTTAAAATTACTTGTAAAGATTGAACTCTTTCTCTATCACCACTAACAATAACTTGTCCATCTGCATTATCATTTGCTATTTCACAAATTCCCTTTTTATTTTTTGTTGAACTAATCAAATCTGTTATTTCGTTTGTTGTTTTACCAAGTATCGCGATCATGCTTCCTGTTCCAATAGGTGTAGCTTTTTGCATAGCTTTCCCTCTTTCATGTAATAAATAAATTGCGTCACTAAAATTTAGAGATTCAGAACAAACTAAAGCACTATATTCCCCTAAAGAATGACCTGCAAAATATTTGAAAGAACTTATATCAAAATTAAATTCATCTTTTAAAACTTTAAAGATTGAATAACTTACTGTTAAAATAGCCGGTTGAGTGTTCTCAGTTAATTGAAGGTTATCTGAGGGCCCTTCAAGTATCATTTTTGAAATTTGATAATCTAATTTTTCGTCAGCTTGTTTAAAAATTTTTTTAACAATATCGAAATTGTTGTAAAATTCAGATCCCATACCTACTATTTGTGAACCCTGTCCTGGAAATAATAAAGCACTCATTATATTTAAGTTTATTTAATAATTATTAGTATTGCTATAATTCTTCATTATAGTATAAACCACATTTTATAAATAAATATTAAACTTAATTAACATAATAATGGCTTTTTACGAAAATACTATAATAGCAAAGCAAGATTTAGCCGAAAAAGAATTAAAGGCCGTCATTGAAAAATACAATAAAGTTATCAATAACTCTTCAGGTAAAGTAGTTAAAATAGAAGAATGGGGATTACTTAACTTAGCTAATAAAATCAAAAACTATAAAAAAGGTTTTTATATTCACTATAAATTTGAAGGCAATAAAAATACACTTAGTGAAGTCGAAAAAAAAATTAAAGTTGATGGCTCAATAATAAGACATTTAACTGTCAAATATAAAAAACTAGATACTGAAAGTGAGTTTTTTAAAAAAAATAAATAAAAAAAATGAAAAGAAAGAATAAGAAATTTCAAAAAAGAGGATCAAATTCACTTAACAAACTAAGTCTATTTCAAAAAAGTGATGGTAAATTTTCAAAAAAATGTCCATTGTCCGCAAAGGATGCCCCGATAGTGGATTATAAAAACATTAATATTTTAAAAAAATATATGTCAGACAATGGAAAAATTATTTCTTCAAAAATTACTTCCGTTTCCTTTAGCAAGCAAAAAAAACTTACGAGAGAAATCAAAAAAGCCAAAATTTTAGGTCTTATTTAATATGGATATAATTTTATTAGAAAATATTCTTAATTTAGGAAATATTGGAGACAAAGTTACTGTTAAGAATGGTTATGGTAGAAATTTTCTTCTTAAAGAAGGTAAGGCCCTTAGATTTAGTAAAGATAATGAGGAATTTGTTAACAAAAAAAAAGTTGAATTAAATAAAAAAAATACACAAATTAAAATTAAATTTCAAGAGATTGCAAAATTAATAAATAAAAAGACTTTTACCTTTAATAGAGAAAGTAAAGAAAATGGAGAATTATATGGTTCAATAAAACCTAAAGAGATCACTAGTTTAATTAAAGAAAAGTCAAATGCAGAAGTAAGCCCTTCGCAAATAATATTAAAAGATGACCTTAATAAGATTGGAATATTTAATGCTGACGTAAATTTCCATTCTGACGTGAAAGCTACAATCTCTATTAAAATCGATAAGATTCAATCTAAATAACTTTTCCACAGCGCAAAAAAAAAGGTGTGTAACTTTTTCCTTTATTGCCAACATCTTTAATTTACTATGCTTGAGTGAAAGAAATTAATACCCTTCAAAATAAAATAGAAAATAAACAACCTTCAAACCTTGAGGCAGAACAAGCTTTGCTAGGATCTATTTTGGTAAATAATGATATAATTGATGAAGTTTCTACGATTATAAAATCAACAACTTTTTACGACCCTGCACATGTCAAAATATACGAAGTTATTGAAGTTTTAAATAATAAAGGAATGATTGCTAATCCTATTACTTTGAAAAATTATTTTGAAAAAGATAATATGCTTAGTGAAGTAGGTGGTACAGAATACTTAGTTAAACTTACAAGATTTTCTGCTTCGGCAAAACAAGCATTAGATTATGCAAAAATTATACATGAAATGTACTTGAGGAGAGAGCTTGTATTGATTTCTGATAAATTATCCTCAGATACTTTGAATGCTAATGCTCAAGAACAAGATGCAGAAGGTATAATTGAAGGGACAGAAAAATCTCTTTTTGATTTAGCTGAAAGAGGAAGTTTTTCTCAATCTTTTCTTAAGTTTAATAAAGCTTTGGATCAAACAATTGAGATGGCTACATTAGCAATGCAAAGTGATCAAGGTATTGTAGGTGTACCTACAGGCCTGACAGACCTTGATGAAAAATTAGGGGGGCTACATAAATCTGATTTAGTTATATTGGCTGGAAGGCCCGGTATGGGTAAAACTGCTTTAGCAACAAACATTGCTTATCATGCTGCTCAAAATCTTATGGCTAGACAAGAAAAATCCTCCATAGCTTTTTTTTCATTAGAAATGTCTTCCGAACAATTATCAACTAGAATTTTATCCGAACAAGCACGTATCAAATCTGACGATATTAGAAGAGGTAAAGTAACTGAAAATGAAATTAATAGGTACATAGAGACATCAAGAAATATTTATAACCTACCTTTATACATTGATGAAACTCCTGCGATCACCATTTCTACTCTTTGTAATAGAGCAAGAAGAATTAAAAGATTATTTGGTTTAAGTTTAATTGTTGTTGATTATATTCAATTAATGAGAGCCCCATCAAACAACAAGGGTGATAATAGAGTGCAAGAGGTATCAGAAATTACTCAAGGATTAAAAGCACTAGCTAAAGAATTAAAAGTTCCAGTTTTGGCTTTATCTCAACTATCTAGGGCGGTGGAATCAAGAGATGATAAAAAACCTCAATTATCCGATTTAAGAGAATCGGGATCCATTGAGCAAGATGCAGATGTGGTAATGTTCGTTTATAGAGAGGCATATTACTTAGAAAATAAACAGCCTAAATTGGGTTCAATTGAACACGCTGAATGGCAGTCTAAAATGAATGACGTCAATGGGTTAGCTGATATAATTTTAGGTAAACAAAGACATGGCCCTACTGGGACTGTTAAGGTTGAGTTTGAAGGAATTTACACAAAATTCAAAGATTTAACTAAAAATTAGGTCTAATTTGTTTTTTAGTTATAAAGAAACTAAGATATATCTGAAATAGTTAAATGTTATCATATATTTATAAAAAAATAATTATAGATTTTTCTAAAATAACTCTTTTATTTTTATTTGTTTTAATTGGATTTTCTTTATATCACGCAAAAAATTTTAATTTAGATGCGTCATCCGATGCTTTGCTGCTTGAGGGAGACGATGATCTTAAATATCTTAGAGAAGTCAATGAAACTTATGGCTCTAAAGAATTCTTGGTCCTAACTTATACTCCGGTTTTAAGTTTTACTGAAAAAGAAACAATTCTTAATCTTCAATTACTTAAATCTAAAATAGAAAAATTAACTTGGGTAGATAGTGTAATAACCGTAATCGATGTTCCTCTTTTAAAAAGCACAAATGAAAGCTTGATGGAGAGATTAAAAAATTACAAAACTTTAGCTTATCCTGAAATTGATAGAAAAAGAGGTTTTGAGGAAATAATTAATAGCCCAATTTATAAAAATTATGTGATTAGTGAAGATGGTAAAACATCAGGTATAGTTGTTTATTTAAAAAAAGATGAAAGATTGGCTGAATATATTAAAGTAAAAAATAAATATTTTGATCAATCAATTGAAGTAGGCTTATCAAAAGAAGAAAAAATAAATTACAAAAAATTTCTTAAAGAGTACGAGGGGTATAAAAATTTATATAACCTAAGAAATAATCAAAATATCTCTGAAATTAGAGATGTAATAAATAAGTATGGAGAAAATGCAAAAATTCATTTGGGGGGCATTCCAATGATTGCTAACGATATGATGAGTTATATAAAAAGTGATATTGTTGTTTTTGGTATCGGTGTATTCATATTTATTATTTTAACACTTTGGTTAATTTTTAAAAATTTAAAATGGGTTATGATGCCTTTGTTGGGTTGCTCTACCTCTGTAATTATAATGATTGGATTATTAGGATTGGTGGGTTGGAAAGTAACAGTAATTTCTTCAAATTTTATTGCGTTGATGCTTATATTAAATATGGCAATGAATATTCATGTAACAGTTCGTTTTTTACAATTAAAAAAAGAATTTCCTCAATTAAATAAAAGTGAAATTGTACTAGAGGCAAGTAAAAAAATGATGCTACCCATACTTTATACTGTTCTAACTACAATATGTGCTTTTTTGTCTTTAGTATTCAGTGGAATAAAACCAATCATAGATTTTGGATTGATGATGACTGTAGGTTTATTGGTATCTTTACTAGTAACTTTTTTACTTTTACCGTCTTTATTAAATATTTTTTCATCAGAAAATGAAATGAACTTAAAAAATACTGAAAAATCTTTAATAACCTCAGCCTTAGGATCCTTCACTAAGAATAATAAAATTCTAATATTTGGATCCACTATAATTATAATTTTATTTAGTTTAATTGGGATATCTAAACTTGAGGTAGAAAATAGTTTTATAAATTATTTTGACAAAAAAACAGAAATTTATAAGGGAATGAAAAAAATTGATGATGAGCTAGGAGGAACAACGCCTTTAAATATTATTTTGAAATTTCCTACACAGGAAAAGAATAATATTGAAGATGATGAATTTTCTGAATGGGATGATGAAAATGAAGCAGATGAGAACAAAGCAAAATATTGGTTTACAAGAGATAAGATGGATAAAATAATGAAGGTTCATGATTATTTAGAAGCTCAACCAGAAATTGGAAAAGTTCTTTCGTTTGGTTCTATTTTAAGAGTAGCAGAAGATTTAAATAAAAAAGAATTACAAAGTTTAGAAATAGCGGTTTTATATAGTAAAATTCCAGAAGAGATTAAAAAAGAAATAGTTAGACCTTATATTTCTGTTGAAAAAGATGAAGCTAGAATTAGTGTTAGAATAAAAGACTCTCTTGAAAATCTAAGACGAAACGATCTAATAAAAAAAATTAATACTGAATTAAATTCAGAATTAGGTTTAGAAAAAAAGGAGTATAGACTAGCTGGAGTTTTCATTCTATTTAATAATTTATTACAAAGTTTATTTAAATCTCAAATATTAACTTTAGGAATTGTAATGCTTGGAATTTTTACAATGTTTTTTATTTTATTTAGAAATGTCGTTCTCTCTTTTATAGGTGTTGTGCCAAATTTTATTGCTGCTTTTTTTATTCTTGGTATAATAGGTTTTTTAAATATTCCCTTAGATATGATGACTATCACTATTGCCGCTATAACAATAGGTATCGCTGTTGATAATAGTATCCACTATATCTATAGATTTAAAGAAGAATTTCAAAAGCTAAATGACTATAACAAAACTTTAGATAAATGTCATAGCACTGTTGGTATAGCAATTTTAAATACCTCTATAACAATAGTTTTCGGCTTTTCAATTTTAGTTTTATCTAATTTTATCCCTACAATTTATTTTGGTGTATTTACTGGTATGGCGATGCTATTAGCCATGATCTCAGTATTAACTTTACTTCCAAAATTATTATTAATATCAAAACCTTTTGGTGAAAAAATTAATATCTTAAAATGATAATTGATGTCTTTGAAAATTTATTTAAAAGTATAAATTTATTTGATTTATTTTTTTCAATAGTATTTATTTATTGTATAATTCAATGTTTTTTAAAAGGATTTTCCTTAAGTTTAATTTCATTTATGAAATGGGTTTTATCTACAATTATAACAATAATATTTGTTCCCAAATTTCAGCCGATTGTCAGTGAATACATCGAGTCTGAATTTATTAATAATGTTGGTTTAGGTATAGCTATTTTTGTTTTTACTCTTTTTTTAACAATAGTAATAGCAAAATCCTTAAGTAGAGCTGTGACTTGGACAGGAGTAGGATCAATAGACAAAGCATTTGGCTTATTATTTGGTTTTTTTAAAGGATATATTGTTTCTGTTTGTTTGTTTTCTATTTTAAATTGGTTTTATCCTTATCAGAATTGGGGTATATCAGCTGAAAAAGCTATATCTTTTAACTTAATAAATAAAGGGAGTGAAATTTTAATTAAAGAATTTCCATCTAACAAAGATTTCATTGATACAAAAGAAAAAATTGAAAAAATTTAATTTAGATAAACTAAGAGAAGAATGTGGAATTTTTGGCATATCTAACCATAAAGACTCTTCTGCACTAGTTGCATTAGGCTTACATGCTTTGCAACACAGAGGTCAAGAAGGATGTGGAATAGTCTCTTTTGATGGAAAAAACTATCATTCAGAAAAAAGACAAGGATTAGTTGGGGATCATTTTACCGATTCAGAGACTTTAAAAAGATTACCAGGAAACTTTGCTATTGGTCATAATAGATATTCAACAACAGGAGAGACATCCCTAAGGAATATTCAACCTTTTTTTGCAGATCTTCACTTGGGAGGTTTAAGTGTAGCGCATAATGGAAATTTAACCAATGCGCTGTTGTTGAGAGAATCATTGGTTAAAGAAGGGGCAATATTTAGGACCACTAGTGATACTGAAACTATAGTTCAACTAATAGCAAGATCAAAAAGAGAGAAATTTACAGACAAACTCATTGAAGCATTATTTCAAATACAAGGAGGATACTCCCTTGTTTTGATGACTAATAAAAAATTAGTGGGTGTTAGAGATCCTTTTGGTATAAGACCTTTAGTCATTGGAAAATTAAAAAATACTTATATTTTTGCATCTGAAACATGTGCGCTTGATATTGTTGGTGCTACTTTTGTTAGAGAGGTAGAGAATGGCGAAATTGTAATTATTGAAAGTGAGCAACTTAAAAGCATAAAACCATTTCCACAGCAAAAAGCAAGACCCTGCGTTTTTGAATACATTTATTTTGCGAGACCTGACAGTTTAATAAATGGAAAATGTGCTTATGAATATAGGAAAGATTTAGGGGCACAATTAGCTAAAGAAACGGATATAGACGCAGATTTTGTAGTGCCAGTACCAGACTCAGGGGTTCCCGCTGCATTAGGTTTTTCGGAATATTCAAAAAAGAGATTTGAATTAGGTTTAATTAGAAATCATTATGTTGGAAGAACTTTTATTGAACCGACACAAAGTATAAGAAGTTTAGGTGTCAAATTAAAGCTAAGCTCAACAAAAACTATTGTAAAAAATAAATCAATAATATTAATAGATGACTCTCTTGTCAGAGGTACAACCTGTAACAAAATTGTTAAAATGCTTTATGAAAGTGGAGCTAAAGAAGTGCATGTTAGAATTGCTTGCCCAGAAATAAAATTTCCCGACTTTTATGGTGTAGATATGCCTACGAAAGAAGAACTACTAGCACATAAAAAAAATATTGTTGAAATGTGTGACTATATTAATGCTAAAAGTTTAAAATTTTTAAGTTTAGAAGGACTTTATACTGCTTTGACTGACCAAAAGAGAAATAATAATTATCCTCAATTCAGTGACCATTATTTTACTGGCGACTATCCAATTAAACCCGCTGATAATTTAAAAGGTCTTGAAATTAAACAATTATCTTTATTGAGTGGCAAATCTAGTATTTAATTTAAAATTATTATTTTATTTTTATTATTAAAAAATAATATTGATTTATTTACAAATATAGGCTGTGAATTAATCTTAGAAGATAATTTTATTACATTATCAATCTCACCATTAATTTTAAATTCTAAAACATAAGAATTTTTTAAAAATATAAATAGTTTACCATTGGCCATAAATAAATTGCTAAATTGAACTTTTTTTTTATTAATACTTAAAAATTCAGCAATTTTTTCATTAATATTATATGAATATAAAATTTTTCCATTTTTTAAGTTAAAAGAAACAAGTAGATTATTTTTTGTTATAGAAAATAGATAATCATTAACCAGTAAAGGTTTAATTAATGAACTAAAATTGGCCTTATAAACTATAGATCCAGTATTTATATTTAAAACATAAGTAAATAAATTTGAAGAAACTACAATTTTTTTTCCGTCATTTATAATTTCATTTCCTAAAAATAAATTACTAGGGTTAATATCTACAGATTGATTTAAATTTATAAACCACGCAACAGTTAAGGTTTCATTATTAATTGCATATAAAGACCCGTAAGTGTTTAGAAAAAATGTAAATTTTTTACTAACAGATAAATTATTAATAAATTGATTTTTAACGACTGTTTCTTCTGTTGGAATTAATTTTAAAATAACTCCAGATTTTTTATCGATAAAATATAAATTATTATTCTGATTTGCAGCTACAAGTTTATTTTTAACTATTTTTAAATTTGATCTAAAAGGTTTTTTATAATTTTTTGCCCATACAATTTTATTTTTTTTATAATTATAGGCATATAAATAGCCAATATTATCTGAAACATATATTATTTCATTTTCAATAATAAGATTTAAAACTTTATTAATCTTTTTATATTTTTTTTTATAAAAATTAAATTTTTGAGTTATTTTGTTTTGATTTACTGAAAATACTACAATATTCCCTTTTTGATCTGAAGAGATTACGTTATCATTTTCATACAAAATAAAAGGATTTATTTGGTTTTTTATCTTTTTTTTACTTTTATAAACAATTTGATTTAAGTTGCTATAGGTAAAGTTTTGATAGTTATTAGATTGATTATAAAAAATATCAGGCCACTCGTTTGTAATAATTTTTATAGGTATTTTAAATCTAAAGTTTTTATTTAATGGTACTGTTTTATTAAACGTTTCTTTAGTTAAAGATAAAGTTTCAAATTCTTTAAAAATACTTGTATCTTTTTTTTGAACAGTGTTTTCATTTTTCCATATTCCTGATTTATTATCAAATGAACAATTTTGGCAAAGTATAAAAATTATTAAAGTATAAAATAATTTCATTTTATTTTAAATTTTTATTTTGCTAGGGCTTCTTCAGCAATTAGTTTTAATTTAGAATTTGATTTTACTAAGCTTTTTAATAAATTATTTCCTTCTTTAATTTTTGAAATTTTTAATAAAAATAAACCTTTTTTTAAAGTCAAAAGGTCTTTTTGATAATTTTTTTTATTTTCTTTTTCAACAATTTCAAAGAATTCTAATATTTTTTTTTCATCTAATATTAATTTTTTTTCTAAAATAGTATTAAGAGCTAAAATAGAATAAAATTCATCTTTACTAAAAATAATTTCTTCATAAAGAATTATTGATTTTTCTTTATTATTAGACGCCAAATATAATCCAGCCTGGATATACTTTTCTGAGATTAAATTCTTTTTTTGGAGATTATTATTTTTTAAAAAAAATAATGTAATAATTGCAGCTAACAAAAGGCTAATAAAAAAATAAATTTTAAGTTTATTTTCTTTGAAATGATTAGCGATTTTATCTTTAGTATTCATTTTTTTTTACTTAAAATTAGATCCATTTAAAAAATTTTTTTACTAGGAAAGTTGTTTAATTTTACATCTCTAGTATATTTTTTTACAGCTTTTTCAATTATTCTATTTAAGTTAGCATATTTTTTTACAAATTTTGGATAAAAACCACTTAAACCAAGCATATCGTCTGTAACTAATATTTGTCCGTCGCAATAAACTGAAGAGCCTATTCCTATAGTTGGTATTTTTAATCTAGATGTAATAATTTTTGATGTTTCTGGAGAAATACATTCTAATACTATTGAAAATGCTCCAGCCTTTTCAATTAATAACGCTTCCTCGAGTAATTTTTTAGCTTTATTTTTCGTGTCTCCTTCAAGTTTAAATTTTTTTTTAAATTGAGGTGTGTATCCAATATGGCCCATAACTGGTATTTTTTCTTTTACTAATTTTTTTATAATATTAAAATTTTTTTTATTGCTTTCAAGCTTCACGGCATCGCATTTTGTAGACTTTAAAATTAATTTTGCATTTTTCTTTGCTATTATTTCATTTTTATATGTTCCATTTGGCATATCAACTACCAATAAAGATTTTTTTACACCCTGTTGGACGCTCAATGTATGTTGTATAATATTTTTTAAGCTTATTTTATCTGTATTTTTTAACCCATATAATACGTTAGCCATTGAATCTCCAACTAAAATTATATCACAATGTTTGTCTAATATTTTTGATATATTTTTAGAATAAGCAGTTAAACTTACTATTTTCGATTTGTTTTTTTTTAATAAAATTTTTTGTATTTTTAAATTCATTATTCTAGTTCAATCGTGCTAGGTGGTTTTGAGGTAATGTCATAAACAACTCTGTTTATACCTTTTACATTGTTTACAATTTTATTAGATATATTGTCTAAAAAATTTTTTGGAAAGTTAAAATAATCAGCTGTCATGCCATCTTCAGATGTTACAGCTCTTAACATGCAAACGTATTCATATGTCCTTGCGTCTCCCATCACCCCCACTGTTTTAACAGGCAAAAGGGCCGCGTAAGCTTGCCATATTTTATGATAAAGATTATTTTCAATTAATTCATTTATATATATGTAGTCGGCTTCCTGAAGTATCTTGATTTTTTCAGATGTTATATTTCCTATTATTCTTATACTTAAGCCGGGACCAGGAAATGGATGCTTTAAATTTATGTCTTTTATTAACCCTAGCGATTTTCCTAAAACTCTTACTTCATCCTTAAAAAATTCCTTTAGTGGCTCAATTAATTTTAAATTCATTTTTTTTGGTAACCCACCCACATTATGGTGTGATTTAATCTTAGAACTTTGACTGCCTGTAGATGACCTGCTTTCAATGATGTCTGGATAAAGTGTTCCTTGAGCTAAAAATTTTATATTTTTATATTTTTTTGACTCTTTTTCAAAAATCTTGATAAATAAATTTCCAATTATTTTTCTTTTTTTTTCTGGATTTGAGACATTTTTTAATTTTTTAATAAAAATTTTCGAAGCATCTATTAATTTAACATTTAGTTTATATTTTTTTTTAAAAACTTTATAAGTGTATTTAAATTCATTTTTTCTCATTAAACCTGTATCAACCATAATACAAATTAGATTTTTATTAATAGCTTTATTGATTAATAGAGCAACTACGCTACTGTCTACACCACCTGATAAAGCGCAAATTACTTTATCTTTTTTAGCTTTTAATTTAATTTCTTGAATTAACCTTTGTTTTTGAGATGACACATCCCATTTTTTTTTAATTTTACAAATTAAAAATAAAAAATTTTTAATTATCTGTGTCCCATTATCTGTGTGTGTAACTTCAGGGTGAAATTGCACACCATATATTCTATCTTTAGTATTTTCAATTGCAGTTAATTTTGAGTCTTTTGTAGATGCAATAATCTTAAAATTTTTAGGAATTTTTACAACCGCATCTTCATGGCTCATCCATACTGATTTTTTTTTTCTGAGAAAATTCTTAGTTAATAATGATGATTTTCTTTGAAACAAAACAGCTCTACCAAATTCTCTTTTTTTTTTTGAAGGTTTTTTTTTTCCACCAAACAACTTAGCTATTAATTGTAATCCATAACAAATACCTAAAATAGGTATTTTTTTTTGAAATATTTTTTTAGGAACACTTTGAAATTTTTTTTTTGTAACAGTAGATGGTCCTCCTGAAAAAATTATACCTTTAATATTATTATAATTTTTTAATTTCAGTAAACTTTTCGCTGGTACAATTTCTGAATAAACACCTAAATCTCTTATTCTTCTGGCAATTAACTTTGTTACTTGAGATCCAAAATCTATTATAAGTATTTTATCACTGTCGTTATGAAATAACATTTATTTTTTAGATAAATTTTCAATCTCAATCTTGAGTGCTTTACTTTGATTGCAAAATTTTTTACATAAGGAATATAATTTATTATTTAGCTTTGTGCTTTTTTGATAGTCAGAAACTTTTAATTTTAGCTTAGCTAGATTATAGATTGCCTCTTCATTTTTTGGATTAAGCAATATAACAGTATTTAAATTTAGCTCTTCTAATTTTTTTTTATTTAAATTTTTGAATATTTTTGAAAGATATAAGTATGATAATTCACTTTTAGGGTTTAATACTATATCTTGTTCAAATTTAAATTTAGCTTCTTCGAATTTTTTATTTTTAAAAAGATTAATACCTTCTTCAAGAAAGCTTGTTTTTGAATATAAAAATGTTGGTAAAAAACATATAATTATAATTAGTTTAAATTTTTTGATTATCATAATTTATAGTTTATTGTTTTTTGTGTCATTTCAACACTATGCACCATACTCTCATAAAATCCAGCTTTTGTAATTTTTACAAACTTGGCTTTTTTACTTATTTCACTTAATTTTTTTGCACCTATATATCCCATTGAAGATCTTAAACCACCTTGTAATTGATAGATTATATTAGATATACAACCTTTATATTCAACTCTTCCCTCTACTCCTTCTGGTACAAATTTTGATTTATCTTTAAAATTTTTTTGAAAATATCTATTTGCTGATCCTGAAGACATTGCGCCTATTGAGCCCATTCCTCTATACTGTTTATACATTTTTCCATTAACCTTAAATTTTTTTCCAGGACTTTCATCTGTGCCTGCAAAAATTGAACCCATCATTATCGCATCTGCTCCAGCTGCTAAGGCCTTAGCTATATCACCTGAAAATTTTATTCCACCGTCAGAAATTATTTTAATTTTTGTTTTTTTGAGAACTTTTTTAACTTCCATTATCGCTGATATCTGTGGAACTCCAATCCCTGCAACCATTCTTGTTGTACAAATAGACCCTGGACCAATACCAACTTTTATAATATCCGCACCTGAATTATATAATTTTTTTGCAGCTTCACCGGTGGCAATGTTTCCAACACAAATTGGTATATTGTTACTAATTTTTTTTAATTTAGATAAAGTTTTTAAAACTTTTTCACTATGTCCGTGAGCAGTATCAATAACAATTAAATCAACTCCGTTTGTAATTAATGCTCTTGCTCTTTCTAAATCCTCTTTATTAGTGCCTATGGCCGCTCCTACTAATAATTTTTTTTTTTTAACAATTCTTATTTCTTGAGATTGTTTTTTTATTTTTAAGTTTCGATGTATCACCCCAATACCACCAGCTTTAGCTATCGCTATTGCCATTCTTGACTCTGTTACAGTATCCATTGCAGATGATAAAAATGGAGCTTTTAAGGTAATTTTATTTGTTAAATTTAAAGAAATGTTCGTTTCAGCAGGCAGCACATTAGAATACCTAGGTAGCATTAAAACATCATCGAAGGTTAAAGCTTCTGTAATTGAACCCATATTAACTTATATACAATTATTTAGATTTATAAAGACTTTAAATCTTCACAATGTAAATAAGTTTCTTTTGATTCATTTCGACTTGATTCTGGCTTAAAAAAATTAACTTTTTTAAATCTAGATTTAGCTAAATTTTTTACCTCTATAAAATCGTCACCCATAAACAATTTTGAAATTAATACACCCTTAGGTTTAAGTGTTTTTTGTGAAAATTCTATTATATCTGCACACAATTGGTTTGTTCTAATAGAGTCTAACGATTTGTTACCCGTAGTATCTGCTGCCATATCTGAAATAATTACATCTAGTTGATTTTTAAAAAATTTAATTACAGTTTCTTTTGTGTCTTTCTCCAAAATATCACTTTTTAAAAACTTCACATTTGGAATAGACTCCATTTCTTTTATATCTATAGCTAGTATTTTTCCCTTTGTAATTATTTTGCTAGCTACTTGAGACCAACCACCAGGACATGAGCCTAAATCTAATAAATTTGTATTTTTTTTAATAAATTTAAATTTTTTATCAAGTTCAATTAATTTAAATGAGGCTCTAGACCTATAACCTAATGTTTTAGATTTTTTAAAAAATTGATCTCTATGTTGTTTAATTTTCCAGGAATTACTTTTTTTAACCCTTTTTGATTTTTTCATTACAAAATATCTTCATGATCCTCATTTGATATTTTTTTCAAATTTTTCTTATTTTGATTATTATATATAAAAATACTTATTGGTATTGATAATATATATGCAAGGCCAAAAACTAAAAGAGTTTCTAAAGTATAAAATAGTAACGCAATAAATATTACCCCAATACTCAACAATAAAAAGACAGTTCCTTTTGGAGAAATAGAAATTTTTTTTAAAGCTAAAGTAGGAATTTTACTAACTAAAAGCACTGCTACAATTATAGTTAAATATGGTGTTAGATTTTTTACGTCTACTCCAAAATTTAAATTTGTTAAATCGTATATTAATGGCATCAAAATTAATAGTCCACCTGCTGGTGAAGGGATGCCTTCAAAAAAATTATTTTTCCATTCTTGAAACTCTTCCACTTTTGTTAAATTAAATCTAGCAAGCCTTAAAACACAACATACTGAATAAACTAATGTAATAGCCCATCCTAGTTTTCCATATTTATTTAAATCCCAGAAATATAAAACAAAAACTGGTGCTATACCAAAACTTACAAAATCTGTAAGTGAGTCTAGCTCTTTTCCAAATTCAGAGGTACCTTTAATCAATCTAGCAATTCTGCCATCTAAGGCATCTAAGATAGCCGCAAAAAGAATAAGAGTTACAGCTAAACTATAATTGCCATCTATAGAAAATTTTATTGAACTTATACCTAAACATACTCCTCCCAGAGTTAAAATATTCGGAAGCAAGTATCTTGTTTTTTTTGAAGTAACTAATTTAAATTTTTTATTTTCATCCATTAATTGGAAGCTATTAAGCTTTCACCCGATACTACGTTCTGACCAAGTTTTGCTAATACTTTTTTATTTTTGAAATAAATATCAACTCTACTACCGAATCTTATCATACCTATTCTTTCACCTTGTTTTAAATTTTGACCTTGTTCAACTTCACAAACAATTCTTCTGGCAATTAGTCCAGCAATCTGAACAATAATAATTTCTTCTCCGTTAATTAATTTAATCTTAAAATAATTTCTTTCATTTTCTTCACTTGCCTTATCTAAGGATGCATTTAAAAATTTACCTGGTTTATAATAAATTTCTTCAACTTGTCCAGATGATGGCACTCTATTTACATGACAATTAAAAACGTTCATGAAAACACTTACTCGTGTATACGAGGTATTTTCTAGTCTTAATTCCTCTGGACCTGATTTTTCTGAAATATCGGTAATTAGTCCATCTGCTGGACTTACCAGGTAACTGTCGTTGTTAATAGGGTATCTTTCTGGGTCTCTAAAAAAATAATAGACCCATACCGTTATTAATATTAGCAAAAAACCAAAAAAATTTGAAAATAATAAAACTACAAATGTAGTTAATATTGAAATGGCTAAAAATTTATAACCTTCTTTATGTATCTTTGGAAAAATTGTGTTAAACATAATTTATAGTTTGATAATTTTTTTCTTAATATGTATAAAAATCTCAGTTAATCAATCTATATTTTATGGCAAAAATTAAAGTTAAAAACCCAGTTGTTGAGTTAGATGGTGATGAAATGACTAGAATTATATGGTCTTTCATCAAGGATAAGCTTATTAAGCCGTATCTCGAAGTAGATCTCAAGTATTTTGACTTAGGAATGGAAAGTAGAGATAAGACTGACGATCAAATAACTGTAGATGCAGCTAATGCAATCAAGCAATACGGTGTGGGTGTTAAGTGTGCCACGATTACTCCAGATGAAGCTAGAGTAGAAGAGTTTAAATTAAAAAAAATGTGGAGATCTCCAAATGGAACTATTCGTAATATATTAGGTGGAACAGTTTTTAGAGAACCTATTATATGTAAAAATGTTCCAAAACTAGTTCCAGGTTGGACGCAGCCAATTGTTATA
>Ga0233444_10002122_pt1 | contig 21242 bp, 16 predicted proteins | sample SI_124_October20_6_FD_182792 | JGI IMG/M metagenome (GOLD analysis project Ga0233444, IMG submission 182792) | Seawater microbial communities from Saanich Inlet, British Columbia, Canada - SI_124_October2016_10_MG | ecosystem: Environmental > Aquatic > Marine > Inlet | place: Canada: British... | reverse complement strand
TTAAGGCAAGAGAATGGAGTGGATATAAGGTATCGAGAAGTATATTTAATTTTTTCAGAAGTCTTGTTTAATAAAAAAAACGGTTACACTATAATAGTATAACCGTTTTATTGTTTTAGTAGCGGGAACAGGACTCGAACCTGTGACCTTCGGGTTATGAGCCCGACGAGCTACCTACTGCTCTATCCCGCGGTGTGACGGCTAAGATACAACATTCTTCTCAAACCACAACTCCTAATGAATGCTTCTTATGTATCTTTGTGATAAATGAATGAAAACCATAAAGCTGGCTTTGTTTCTATCGTTGGGAATCCTAACGTAGGGAAATCTACCTTGATGAATGCCTGGGTAGGTGAAAGATTATCGATTATTACTCCTAAGGCTCAAACCACAAGACATCGTATTTTAGGAATCCTTAATGCAGAGGAGTACCAATTAGTTTTATCTGACACCCCGGGGGTCATTACCCCTAGTTATGAGATGCAATCTTCTATGATGGATTTTGTCAAGACAGCCCTAGAAGACGCAGATATGTTGATCTATATGCTTGAAGTAGGAGAAACTCAAATGAAAGATCCAAAGCTATTTGAAAAAATCCAGCGCTTGTCCATTCCTGTTCTTGTTCTCATCAATAAGATTGACACGACAGATCAAAGCTCTTTAATTGCTTCGGTAGAACATTGGCAAGCTCTTTTCCCTCAAGCAAAAGTTTTCCCTATTTCTGCTAAAACAGGATTTTCTGTTCAAGAAGTATTAGACCATCTTATTACCCTTTTACCCGTCTCACCCCCATACTATCCAAAAGATCAAATGACAGATAAGTCAGAACGATTTTTTGTTAATGAAGCGATTCGAGAACAAATTCTCCAGTATTATGACAAAGAAGTTCCCTATGCGGTTGAGGTGGTAACTGAAGAGTTTAAAGAGGCCGAAAAAATCATCAAAATCAGATCATTGATAATGGTAGAACGCGAGACCCAAAAGGGGATTCTAATTGGCCACAAAGGATCTGCCTTAAAAAAGGTTGGGGTAGGTGCACGTAAAAAATTACAGGCATTTTTCGCAAAGAAAGTGCACCTTGAACTTTATGTGAAAGTCAATAAAGATTGGCGTTCAAACGAGCGACAACTCAAACGCTTTGGTTATAAGTGCTAATCCCCGCAGTAGATCCTTATAAAAAGGTTACTTTTGCATAAAAATTACCTCCATGAGTGCTATAGTTGCTATTGTTGGACGGCCCAATGTGGGCAAATCCACCTTTTTCAATCGAATGATTCAAAAGCGAGAAGCAATTGTCGATGCCGTGAGTGGTGTGACCCGAGATCGCCATTATGGGAAATCTGACTGGAATGGGGTCGAATTCTCTTTAATCGATACCGGTGGCTATGTCGTGGGGAGTGAAGACGTTTTTGAAAAAGAAATTGATAAGCAGGTAGAACTCGCTATTGATGAAGCAGATGCCATTGTCTTTATGGTAGAAGTTGAAACAGGTGTTACAGGAATGGATGAAGAAGTCGCCCAGTTGTTGCGCCGTTCAAGAAAACCTGTTTTTTTAGTTGTGAATAAGGTAGATAATGCTATGCGTCAAGATGATGCCGTCGAATTCTACAGCTTAGGTTTTGAGAAATTATACAATATCTCTGGAATTAACGGAAGTGGAACTGGGGAGTTGTTAGACGACTTAATCGCTTCCTTACCAGAACAAGTAGAAGACACTTCAGATGAATTACCGCGGTTTGCAGTAGTTGGAAGACCTAATGCAGGAAAATCCTCTTTTATCAATGCCTTAATTGGCGAGGAAAGATATATAGTGACCGATATTGCTGGAACAACAAGAGACAGTATTGATACTAAATACAATCGTTTTGGTTTCGAATTTAACTTAGTCGATACAGCTGGGATCCGAAGAAAAAAGAAAGTCAAAGAAGACATTGAGTTTTATTCTGTAATGCGATCTGTAAGAGCGATTGAACATAGTGATGTTGTAATCCTTGTGGTCGATGCTACCCGTGGTTTTGATGGTCAGGTTCAAAATATTTTTTGGCTAACTCACAGAAATAATAAAGGAGTAGTGATTTTAGTTAATAAATGGGATCTAGTTGAAAAAGATCACAAAACAACCAAAGGCTTTGAAGAGGAAATCCGTAAAGAAACTGCACCTTTTATTGACGTTCCTATTGTCTTTGTTTCTGCTTTGACAAAACAGCGCATTTTTAAAGCCATTGAAACAGCCGTTAAGGTTTATCAGTCAAGGTCAAATAGAATCCCTACAAGAAAATTAAACGATACCGTTTTACCGATTATAGAAGCTACACCACCTCCAGCGAATAAAGGAAAGTTTGTCAAGATCAAATTTTGCACACAGCTTCCTTCCGCTTATCCGCAGTTTGCTTTCTTTTGTAACCTTCCGCAATATGTAAAGGATTCCTATAAGCGATTTTTAGAAAATCAATTGCGTGAAATTTATGATTTCAACGGTGTCCCAATTAATATTTTCTTTAGAAAGAAATAATTAAAGATTGTCACGCAATGCGGTCAATTCTGATTTTATTTTATTTAAACGATTAAGCAATTTTAGTTTACTTTTTTCGGTGTCCTGAGACTGTGAAAGCTGGTTTTTGGCCCCCTCTATAGTCATCCCTTTTTCTTTAAGTAAGTGATAAATCAATTGAATATTTTCAATATCTCCAGGGGTAAATTTGCGAATGCCAGAGGTTTTTTTCTTTGGCTGAATTTGTTTGAATTCTTTTTCCCAATAGCGTAAAAGAGAAGTATTGACGCCAAATGCCTTAGCAACCTCTCCTATAGAATAATACCTTTTTTCAGGTAAATAGATTTTCATGGAATTAATCTAACGATTGGTTCTCTTGGGAGGCCTGATTGACAATTGCGTCAAATTCGGCGGGACTTAAATCGTCCAAGTAAAAATTTAAAGGATTGATTTTGACACCATCTTTTGAAATTTCATAGTGTAGGTGGGGTGCAACAGAGCGTCCTGTATTTCCTACAAATCCAATAATATCACCACGTCTTACTTTTTGTCCACGGCGAACATTATATTTATTTAAGTGGGCATAAAGACTTACATAACCAAATCCATGATCAATACGAATATGACGTCCATAACCAGAAGAACGATTATCAGCCCGTTTTATGATCCCATCTCCAGTTGCATAAATTGGGGTACCACGATTGGCAGAAAAGTCCATTCCTTTATGCCTTCTTCTTTTTTTGGTAAAAGGATCAATACGCCACCCATAACCAGAAGCCATACGTTTTAAATCTTCTTTCTTAATGGGTTGTATCGAGGGAATAGCCGCTAGAAGATCTTCTTTCTTTTCGGCTAATTGTTGTATTTCTTCGAGTGATTTAGATTGAACTACTAGCATTTTAGATAAAATGTCAATCTGCTTTGTCGTTTCTATAATCTGTTCAGAATTACCAAAACCTTCGAGTTTTTTATAGCGATTAACTCCCCCAAAACCAGCACGACGTTGCTCTTCTGGAATAGGACTTGCTTCGAAATATGCGCGGTATATTTCATTGTCGCGATTTTCAATTTCTGTCATCACATCTTCCATCTGCTCTAATCTTTGTGAGAGTAAATCAAATTGAAATTCATAGTTGTTCAATTCCCTTTCTAACAACAATTCTTTGGGAGTGTTTAAAAAGTCTGAAGTTAATAGACCAAAAAGGGTAAATAAACCAAAGAGGAAAGAGGAGGTTAAAAACAATAAGAAATTAGAAATTTTAAGTGTTTTTCCACTTTGAATCGGTCGGTAAGAAAGTGTTTCAGGATCGTAATAATATTTAACCTTTATCATAAACAGATTTCTTATAAATTTTGTTTTCTTTTGCAGTAGCAAAACAAAAGTTTTACAAATATAAAAATTTTTGCTCGCAATATTTGAATTTTAATGCTTTTAGACCATGAAATCAGCTGAAATACGCCAACACTTTTTAGATTTTTTCAACGAAAAACAACATCAAATTGTTCCTTCTGCCCCCATGGTGGTCATCGATGATCCTACTTTGATGTTCACAAACGCTGGGATGAATCAATTTAAAGAGTTCTTTTTAGGGAATAAAACCCCGATTAATAAGCGCGTTGCTGACACACAAAAATGTTTACGTGTTTCTGGGAAACACAATGATTTAGAAGAAGTTGGGATTGACACTTATCACCACACATTTTTTGAAATGCTTGGGAACTGGAGTTTTGGCGACTATTTTAAAGAAGAAGCTATTGCATGGGCTTGGGAAATTTTAACAGAGCGCTATAAAATTGATCCTTCTATCTTGTATGTTACAATCTTTGAAGGAGACGACGGCGAAGGCTTAGCGCGTGATATGGAAGCCTATAACTTCTGGAAAAAATTTGTTCCTGAAGAAAGAATACTTTTAGGAAATAAAGAAGATAATTTCTGGGAAATGGGAGATCAAGGCCCTTGTGGACCTTGTTCTGAAATTCATGTTGATATTCGTTCTGAAGAAGAAAAACAAAAAGTTTCTGGTGCCGATTTAGTTAATCAAGATCACCCGCAGGTGGTAGAGGTGTGGAACTTAGTCTTTATTGAATTTAATCGTAAAGTAAATGGGAGTTTAGAGCAATTACCCGAAAAACATATTGATACGGGAATGGGCTTTGAACGCCTTTGCATGGTGTTACAACACAAACAATCTAATTATGATACTGATGTGTTTACTCCGCTAATTCGTGAGATTGAAGCCTTGACTAAAACAGAATACGGTATTTCTGTTGGGGTAGATCGCGCTATTCGCGTGATTGCAGACCATGTGAGAACAGTTTATTTTTCTATCGCAGATGGGCAGCTGCCCAGCAATACCGGCGCAGGCTATGTAATTAGACGTATTTTACGTAGGGCCATTCGATATGGATTTACTTTTTTAGGTCAAAAAGAAGCGTTTATCCACCTATTGACTGCTACTTTAGAAAAGCAAATGGGAGCGGCTTTCCCAGAATTAAAACGCGAACAAAAGCTAGCGTTTAATGTAATTAGGGAAGAAGAAAATTCTTTTCTAAAAACCTTAGACCAAGGACTTCTACTATTAGACGCTATTTTAAAAGGTACTAAAGGAAAAGTATTAGATGGAGCAAAAGCTTTTGAACTATATGACACCTATGGATTCCCTTATGATTTAACCGCGTTAATTGCGAGTGAAAGAGGATTTACCGTCGACGAAGAAGGATTTAAAGCTTCTATGGAGCAACAGAAAAATCGTTCTAGAGCTGCAGCCTCTTCAAAAGCAGGAGACTGGGTTGTACTGGAGCAAGACGAATTAGAAGAGTTTGTGGGCTATGATACACTAGAAACCCAAATAAAAGTGACCCGCTACCGCAAAATGACTACGGCAAAAGCAGGAGACTTTTATCAGCTGGTTTTCAATCTAACTCCTTTCTATCCTGAAGGAGGAGGGCAAGTAGGAGATAAAGGGTATCTAGAAGCTAGTAATGGAGACATCTATTATATTCTCAATACCAAAAAGGAGAACAACCTTATTATCCACTTTACAGAGCACTTACCGCTTAAAATAGAAGAGAGTTTTAAAGCAGTGGTAGATGTCAAACAGCGTCAACGCACTTCTTGCAATCATACCGCGACTCACTTGTTACATCAGGCATTAAGAGAGGTGCTAGGGGATCACGTTGAGCAAAAAGGATCTATGGTGCATTCTGGAGAATTTCGTTTTGATTTTTCGCATTACGCAAAAGTGAGTACAGAAGAGCTCAAGCAAGTAGAGCAATTTGTCAATGCACGTATTCAACAGCAGTTGGTGTTAGAAGAAAATAGAGAAGCCATTTTAGCCGATGCGATGGAACAGGGTGCAATGGCTTTATTCGGAGAAAAATACGGTGATACAGTGCGTACCATCCGTTTTGGACAATCGATTGAATTATGTGGGGGAACCCATGTCTCGAATACAGCAGATATATGGCATTTTAAAATTATTTCAGAAGGTGCAGTGGCCTCTGGTATTCGCAGAATAGAAGCCATTACAGGTGATGCAGCTAAAGCCTATTTCGAAGAACAAACAGCATTATTAGAACAAGTGCAAGGACTTTTAAATCAGCCACAGGATACTTTAAGAGCGATTCAAAACTTACAAGAAGAGACAATCCAATTAAAGAAAGACCTTCAAAGCCTTGCTAAAGTTCAGTTAGCTGTTCTAAAACAAACCTTAGAAGCAGAAATTAGTACGAAGAACGAAATAGACTTTTTAATCAAAGAGGTTGATCTTGACGGCGGTGCAATAAAAGATTTGGCCTTTTCTTTAGGACAAAATAGAACCAATCTATTTTTAGTTTTAGCATCTAAAAAAGGAGGAAAGCCAGTACTAAGTTGTTATATCTCTAAAGAGTTAGTAGCGACAAAAGATCTTAACGCAGGAGCCATTGTACGCGACCTTGGAAAGCATATTCAAGGAGGGGGTGGTGGCCAGCCTTTCTTTGCCACTGCTGGAGGGAAAAATATAGATGGTATTGCAGCGGCATTAAGTACTGCTGAAGGTTTAATCTAAACCTATACTTCTCGATCGACTAAATCTGTGACCACATAATAACGCGGGTCATCAATAGAGGCCTCAATCACCTTTTCAAACTTTGGATTGACCTTAAGTAAAAGTGTCTTGCATTCTGGACTTAGATGTGTTAGTCGAATATTCTTTTTCTTTTTTATGTATTTTTCAATCAGATTTTCTAATGCTTCAATTCCAGAGTGATCCGAAACACGAGATTCGATAAAGTCGATTTCAATATTTTCTGGATCTTTATTGACGTCAAATTTTGCGTTAAAGTTTTGAATGGAACCAAAGAATAATGGCCCCCAGATTTCGTAAACTTTTGTCCCGTCTTTTTTAAAGCTTTTGCGCGCACGAATCATGGTAGCATTTTCCCATGCAAAGACTAAAGCAGCAATAATTACTCCAACCAATACAGCGATCGCTAAATCTTCTAACACTGTAACTGCAGATACGGTTACTAAGATAAAGGCATCTTTTCGAGGGATTTTATTGATAATACGGAAACTACTCCAGGCAAAGGTGCCAATAACCACCATGAACATCACTCCCACTAAAGCAGCAATAGGTATTTGTTCAATCACAGCAGATCCAAAGAGGACAAAACACAACAGTGCAACCGCTGCTACAATACCAGAGAGACGCCCACGACCCCCAGAGTTAACATTAATAATAGATTGACCAATCATGGCGCAACCTCCCATCCCTCCTAACAAGCCATTGAGGATGTTTGCAGCTCCTTGAGCGAGACATTCTCTATTTCCACTTCCGCGAGTCTCGGTTATTTCATCAATAAGATTTAGGGTCATTAAAGATTCTATCAACCCTACAGCAGCTAGTAAAAAAGCCGTTGAAAGGATTAAATCCCAGTGTCCATTAAGGGTGTTGAAAAGTGAAAATATTTCTGTTTGAAGTTGGGGTAGGCCACCTTGTAGCCCTTCGCCACCACCATCGCGTATAAATGACCCCACTGTGCTTACTTCAATTCCACCAAAAACAGTGATACAAGCAACAATAACAATTGCGGCTAGGGCAGCGGGGATTTTAGTTGTTAATTTAGGTAAAAAATACATGATCGCCATGGTGAGAGCTACCAAAGCTAACATTGTATAGAGGGCTTGGCCAGATAACCAACTATTGATTCCATTGGCAGTTTGTTTAAAAAGTCCTAACTGAGATAAGAAAATAACGATGGCTAAACCATTTACAAATCCCATCATAACAGGATGAGGGATAAGACGAACAAATTTTCCTAACTTAAACACTCCTGCGGCAATTTGAATTATTCCAACGATAAGAAGGGTGATAAATAACCAGTATAAACCGAGGTTTACAATAGGATCAGCAAAATTGTCACCTACAATATTTCCTTGCTGAATCATATATACCATCACGACGGCCATAGCCCCTGTTGCACCAGAGATCATTCCTGGCCGACCACCAAATACAGCCGTTACTAATCCCATCATGAAAGCACCATATAGTCCTACAAGGGGATCAATACCTGCGATGAAAGCAAAAGCTACTGCCTCTGGAACTAAGGCTAAGGCAACGGTTAGACCAGATAAAACATCATTTTTTGGATTTAGGCTAAGGAAAGATAGTAATGTTTTCAATGCGTTAATTTAAAGAAGCTGCAAAGGTAAGCTTTCTAAATCTTAAACCGTATAAAAACGTTAGTTTATACTAATTATCTTCGTTTTTTACGGGTGGGTAATTCGATAAAATTTCAGTGATAAAGTTGCGAATGCGTTCATCTCGATTTTTACTGTATTCGGTAATACCACCATAACCTTTCCCTTGCCATACAAGATTTTTAGTTTTGGCGTCAATAATATCAATAAACAATTCTCCTCTTGTTTGGGTGGTAACATTAGTGTTATTAGCGCCCCAGAACCAAGGGTTCCAGCCCCAACCCCAGCCCCAACCAGAATTATTGAAGTTATTGACCGTTACTCGGTCTGTGGCTTTTACAGCTATATTTATTAATAAATCGGGATTATCAGATAGTTGAAGTTTTTTTCCTTCCATTTGTACCTCGATTGCTTTGAGAATTCTTCTCTTATCTAAATCAGAGATTTCAACCTCTTCAATTCCAGGTTTAAAAAAAGCATAGGTTTTGTATTGGTTAAAATCAACGGCACTATCATGATCTGCAAAAACACGAATGGAAGAACAGTTAATGCTAACAAGGGCAATCAAGAAAAGAAATACACGTTTCATTTTACATATTTTATGATTAATAAGTTTATATCAAATTTGATGCCTTTTTTTGGGTTGATTAAATCCAAAGGGGCAATGACGGCATCCACTTTCACAACAATATCCCCTTTTTAAATGGAATTGTTCTGTAAAAACCTTATAACCTTCTGGCGACAAATAGTAATCTCCTTTTTCCAGTTTTTTATCCCCCAGCATAGTCCTTTCTCGTTCCTTAAGTAGTTAAAAAAATGTACATTAGCACTCACAAAAGTTATGAGTTGGATTGCCTCGCACCTTGTTCAAAATGAATTTATTACACAAATAAACGGTATTTCCATTACAATTAAAAGGGAAGATAAACTTCATCCTATTATTTCTGGAAATAAGTTTCGCAAACTCAAATACAACTTTACGCACTACAAGCATATAAATGCAAGGGGAGTAGCGACTTTTGGCGGAGCCTATTCAAATCACTTGGCAGCGGTGGCTGCCGCTGGGAAAAAATTAGGAATGCCTACTATAGGTTTTGTTCGAGGGGAAGAACTTGCCCAACAAGCGCGTAATCCCACCTTAGCCTTTTGCGAAGCAGAAGGGATGAGACTCTATTTTTTAAGCCGCGAAGCTTATCGCAAAAAGGAAGCCGCTCCCTCGGTACAAGAGATTGTTATGGAGAACCAATATACCCTTTTAGCCGAAGGTGGAACTAATCCATTAGCCGTTAAGGGATGTGAAGAAATATTGCTTCCAGAAGATAAAGGCTTTGATTGCATCGCGGTTGCAGTAGGCACCGGTGGAACTTTTATTGGGTTACTTAATACTTGTTTTACACAGCAGCACCTATTGGGTTTTGATGTAGTAAAAGATCAAAAGGTCAAAGAATGGATCGCTCAAGAATCGGGAATCCATAAGAATTACACCCTTTTAGATGTTCCAGCTGCTGGAACCTATGGTAATGCATCAGATGAATTAATCCACTTTATCAATGCATTTTACAGCCAATACAAAATTCTTCTTGATCCACTTTATACCGGGAAGCTCCTTTTTGGTATTTTTGCGCTAATCAAAAACAAACAATGGCTTTGGGGCAAAAACATATTGATAATTCACACTGGAGGTATTCAAGGAATCGAGGGGTTCAATATCAGGCAAAAGCAAATAGGAAAGCCATGCATTATTCATTAAATTCACTTTTACTTCTGGCGATTATTTTACTTATATCTAGTTGTAGTGTGATTAAAAGCGTTCGGAATAAGCCAAGGGTTGATGCAGTGGAAAAAGCTTCAAGAAAAGAAGGCGTCAGTCAAACAACAACAATAGAAGTAAAACCTGTATCAGATAAAATCAAAAGGCCTTTAACTACACAACAAAAGGTTGCGCAATACCTCAAGATCTTTGGTACTATTGCACAGCGTGAAATGAAGCAATATAAAATCCCCGCAAGTATTACACTTGCACAAGGCTTGCTTGAATCTAGCTTTGGAGAGGGGCGATTAGCTCTCGAGGGGAATAATCATTTTGGGATCAAATGTCACCGCACTTGGCAAGGAGAAAAAATATACCACGACGACGATGAAAAAGGAGAATGTTTTAGGGTTTATGCAGATGCAGGAGAATCTTATCGTGATCATTCTTTATTTTTATCAGAAAGAGATCGTTATGCTTTTCTTTTCCGTTTAGGGAAAAGAGATTACAAGTCCTGGGCAAAAGGCTTAAAGAAAGCAGGCTATGCTACGGATCCTAAATACCCCGATAAATTAATCCGTTTAATCGAACGCTTTGATTTAGATCAATACGATAAAAAAGATGCTCAAGAGATCATGTTGCAAAAGGCAAAAATGCCACCCTCAAATGAAAGCATTTATGTTGTACAAAAGGGGGATACCCTTTATTCAATTGCAAGAGAATTAAAGATTGATTTAAATGTTTTAAAGCGGAAAAACAATCTAAAAGATAATACCATCTACCTGGGACAAGAACTTATTTTACCAAAAAAATAATATGCAATATCAACGCAGTAGTGCGCTTTTTCAAGCCGCAAAAAAAGTAATTCCTGGAGGGGTAAATTCTCCAGTTCGAGCCTTTCAGTCTGTAGGAGGAGATCCTATTTTTATTGAGAAAGCCAAAGGAGCTTATTTGATTGATGCTGACGGAAATCAGTTGATCGATTACATTTCTAGTTGGGGCCCCGTGATTTTAGGCCATGCACAAGAAGCCGTGATTGATGCCATTACAACTCAGGCTAAAAAAGGAACTTCTTATGGAATCCCTACTGCATTAGAGACAGAGATTGCCACACTAGTGGTGGACCTTGTCCCTAATATTGATAAAGTGCGTTTTGTCAATTCTGGAACAGAGGCTTGTATGAGTGCCGTTCGTTTGGCACGCGGCTATACTAAAAGAGAGAAAATCATCAAGTTTGCGGGTTGTTATCACGGGCATTCAGATGCTTTTTTGATTCAAGCGGGGAGTGGTGCGGTAACCTTTGGTGCGCCTAATAGTCCTGGGGTAACGCAAGGCACTGCAAAAGATACAATCTTAGCGAACTATAATGATTTAGAAAGCGTTGAAGCCATCTTTAAATATCATACTGAAGCCATAGCGGCCATTATTATAGAGCCCGTCGCAGGGAATATGGGTTGTGTCGTTCCTCAAGAAGGCTTTTTAGAAGGCTTGCGATCCCTATGCGATCAATATGGCACCTTGTTGATTTTTGACGAAGTCATGACGGGTTTTCGACTTGCCTTGGGGGGAGCACAAGAGCGATTAGGCATTAATGCAGACATCGCCACCTTTGGAAAAGTAATTGGGGGTGGTTTGCCAGTAGGTGCATTTGCTGCGCGTAAGGAAATCATGCAAGAACTTGCCCCAGAAGGTCCCGTCTATCAAGCGGGAACCTTGAGCGGAAATCCCCTAGCGATGATTGCGGGTTTAACCACCATCAATATGTTACAAAAGGACAAAGATTTATTTCACCGTTTAGATGGGAAAACAGAACGTTTGCATCAAGGCATGAAAACTTTAATTGAAGCAAAGGGAATGCCTCACCAATTTAACCGTTTGGGGTCTATGTTATCTTTGCATTTTACCGATACTCTAGTTGTTGATTTCAAAACAGCAGCTTTAGGGAATAACAATCATTTTAAAGCTTATTTTCACGGCATGCTTGACCGTGGGATTTATCTTCCACCTAGTGCGTTTGAAAGCTACTTTTTAAATGACGCCCTTTCACAAAAAGATATTGATTTTACCCTTGAAGCTTTTGATAGTTGGCTAAAATCTTACTAGTTTTTTCATTTAAGTATTTTTTGGAAGTGTTAACCCATAACATTTACTTATGGAAAAAATCTACTTTTTTATCCCTTTTCTTTGCGCTACATCGATTTGTGCGCAAGAGTATCTCGCTGAACTTCCAGAAAATACTGTCCCTAACAAATGCTATGCAAAATGTATAGAACCAGACGAGTATAAGGACGAAACTGTTTACTGGATGAACCGCCCTGGTTTTGACATGTTAGAGATTGTCCCTGCAGAATATAAAAATGAGTATAAAAAAGTGGTGATAATACCTGCATCTTATCGGTTTATTTATGAACCAGTCGAGCATGAAAACATCACAGATACTTTATAGATTAAAGATCCTTACCATCAACTCAAAGTAATTTCTGTATCTTTCTTTACCGACTATGAAACCGTTGAGGTAAAGCCTAAAACTGGTAACTGGGTCCCAGGAGAAGATGATCCTGATTGCCCCTCCATTAATCCCGCAGATTGTCGCGTGTTTCATTACCAATAAATTCCCGCAAAAACACAAACGACCCAACGCCGTGTTTTAGTGAAAGACGAAATCACTAGAAAAGTGACTATTCCAGCAGTTTACATAGAGGTAAAATTTTACCAATTCACTATGCTTTAGGGAGTGCAGCACTAACGGCAAAAGCAAAACGCACCATTGACCGATATGTTATAAAAGTACTTGAGACTATTTAAATTCGATTGTAGAAATTGGTTCACATACAGATGCGCAAGGAAGCGGACAATTCGACCTTATCTGAAAATCGGGCAAAAAACGTGGTTGAATACTTGATCTCTAAAGGAATTGACTCTTCAAGTTTAGTTGGGGATAGGCTATGGTGAAACCAAATTATTAAATAATTGCACAAATGAGGTAAACTGTTCAGATCAACAACATTTAGCCGATCGACGTACAGAGTTTAAAGTCTTTTAATTTAGATTAACCCAAAGACCTTCTTCGTTCTTTTCAACCTTAGTAAGACCTTTTTTAGCAAGTCCTTTAAGGGCTTTGTCCCATTTTTTATTGCTTAAGCCTACCTGCTCTTTTAAATTATCAAGCGCAATGGAGTTGGTTTTTTTTAATAAATCGAAGATGGATTTTTCTTCTTCGGTGAGTTCCACTGCTTTTTTCTCTGGTCGCATCTGTGGGAAGAAAAGTACTTCTTGAATAGAACTATTGTTGGTCATTAGCATGACTAAGCGATCGATCCCAATTCCTATTCCTGTAGTAGGGGGCATCCCATATTCTAAGGCACGTAAAAAGTCTTGATCAATAAACATAGCTTCATCATCCCCTTTTTTACTTAGGTTTAATTGATCTTCAAAGCGATCTCTTTGATCAATAGGGTCGTTTAACTCAGAATAAGCATTAGCTAGTTCTTTCCCATTGACCATTAATTCAAAGCGTTCTGTCAAACGTTTGTTGTCGCGGTGTTCCTTTGTTAAAGGACTCATCTCTTTTGGGTAATCTATAATAAAGGTGGGCTGGATATAATGTTGCTCACATTTCTCGCCAAAAATTTCGTCAATCAATTTTCCTAGTCCCATGGTTTCGTCAACTTCTAACCCAAGGCTTTTTGCAGTGGTTCTTAATTCATCTTCTTCCATGCTAGAAACATCAATTCCTGTATGTATCTTAATGGCTTCTAAAATGGGAACTCTTGGATAAGGTGCTTTAAAGTCAATGGTATTTTCCCCCACAGTTACAGCAGAAGTACCATTAGATTCTATAGCAACATTTTCTAACAAAGCTTCAGTGGTTTCCATCATCCAGAAATAGTCTTTATAGGCCACATAGAGTTCCATTACAGTGAATTCTGGATTGTGAGTTCTATCCATTCCTTCGTTTCTAAAATCTTTTGAGAATTCATAAACGCCATCAAATCCTCCCACAATCAATCTTTTTAGATAAAGCTCATTTGCAATACGAAGATACAACGGCATATCAAGGGCGTTGTGGTGGGTGATAAACGGGCGAGCAGATGCTCCTCCAGGAATAGGTTGTAAAATAGGGGTCTCTACTTCAAGATATTCTCTCTCGTTAAAGAACGAACGAATGCCATTGGTGATTTTAGTTCGCTTGATAAAGGTGTCCTTTACCTTTGGATTAACGATAAGGTCAACATATCGTTGACGATAGCGCAATTCAGGATCGTTAAATTCATCATAGCTATTTCCTTCTGCATCAGTTTTAGGTAAAGGAAGGGGGCGTAAGGTTTTGCTTAAAACTGAAAAATGACTAACCTGCACCGTTTGTTCTCCGACTTTAGTAGTAAACAAGGTCCCTTTGACTCCTATAATATCTCCAATGTCTAAAAATTTTTTATAGACCTCATTATAAAGGGTTTTATCTTCTCCTGTACAGATTTCATCCCGGTTAAAGTAAATCTGAATACGACCTTTACTGTCTTGCAATTCTGCAAAACTCGCTTTTCCTTGGATACGGCGCGACATTAAACGACCGGCAATGACTACTTTTTTGCCTTCGGTAAAAGTAGCCTTAATTTCTGCTGATGTATGATCAACTGGGTAAAGGGGAGCAGGATAGGGATTGATTCCCAGTTCTCTTAACTTCTCTAATTTCTCTCTTCGAATAATTTCCTGCTCGCTTAAACTGGCCATAGTGTAAAAATTTTAGCAAAGATAAGGAGTCTACAACAATTCAAAGTTGTTAAATTAGCCTTGGAAAACATTTTTTTGTTTATGAGTCTTTTTCGCGTTTTATTGTCGATACTTTTCCCACCCTTAGCGGTCTTAGATCAAGGGTGTGGATCGATTCTCATTGTCTTTTTGTTAACACTATGTGGCTGGGTGCCTGGAACCATCGCTGCTTTGGTTATTTTAAATAATACAAACCAGTTTTGAGTCAAAAAGGGAATAAGCAGGTTGAGGTAATCGATTTAGGAAAACAGTTGTATAAGCCCACTTGGGATCTACAAGAACAGCAATTGCAGAAAATCGTTGACCTTAAAAAAAGTAATAGAGCCGCCCAAGTTGCTGTACCTACCCCTAACTATCTTTATTGGGTGGAACATCCCCCTGTAATTACCTTGGGGAAAAGTGGATTGCCAAAGCACTTGCTCCTAAACGAACAAGAACTTACCGATAAAGGCATAGAGTTTTTTACCACTAATCGAGGGGGAGATATTACTTTTCACGGCCCTGGCCAATTGGTGGGTTACCCAATTTTAGATTTAGAAAATTTCTTTACAGATATCCATAAATACCTTAGACTGCTCGAAGAAGCCATAATTTTGACTTTAAAAGAATATGGCCTGTCGGCCGAAAGGAGTGAGGGAGAAACAGGGGTTTGGTTAGATGTTGGAACTCCTTTTGCTCGTAAGATTTGTGCGATGGGGGTTAAAGCAAGCCGCTGGGTAACCATGCATGGCTTTGCTTTAAATATCAATACAGACTTGACATACTTTGACTATATCATCCCCTGCGGAATTCAAGGTAAAGCAGTTACATCTCTTGCTACAGAATTAAAACGAGAAATCCCGTTAAATGAGGTTAAAACAAAAATTCTTACCCACTTTAGTACCCTTTTTGAAGCAGCGTTAATCATTAGTTGATTTGATAAATTAACAGATCTTTACTTTCCCCTTGTACAATCAATTCTAAGGCTTTGTCTTTATCTGCATTATTCAAATCAATGGCAGAAACCCCATAGACCGGGAAGCCGCTAACTGCTTTTCCATCACTGTAATATAGGTATACCTTTTGCGCCTCTACATCTGTTATACTTACATAAACTATATTGTTGAGATAGAAAATTTGCGGAGCATTATAACGACTATAAGGCAGGGTGACTGGAATCCCTTTGATGGTTAAAGTATTATTGGTCAATGTGACTAAAGACTTTGTGGTTGCCATGATTTCGTGAGTTGCTTCTAAGCCCAGATCTGTGCTGATAACATTCCCTTTAGGGTCAATTTGAATCAAATTACCCTGCTGGTCGGTGGTTGTAAAAGTTTTTAGATAACTGTAAATATCTTGATTCGATGCCTTAAAATCTTTTTTGATCTTTACACGGGTTTGCCCTGTCCTACTAAGAATATTAATCTTCCCGCTTTCCTCTTTGATCAAGATATAATCTTTATTCCCCATGCGAATGTGTTTAGGTTGAGCACTAATGGCCGAAGCACTTTTAGTAAACTTAAAACCATTGACCCTTTTTCCTTTATTGTCAAACATCACAACGTTCTTGTCTTGGGCGAGTACAAAGCGATAGTTTCTACTTTGGTCATAATCAAAAACTGCTAAGGGCTGGGCAATAGTATTTGTTTTGATTCTTTTGTTAAAATGAGGCACTGCTTTTCCGTTTCGGTCTAGAATATAAAAACGCTTAGTTGTTCTAAAGGCCATCTGTAATCTTCCGTTCTTGTATAAATCAACTTGCTGTATCTCCCCGATTATTTTTCCTTCGATCTGTTTTTTCCAAAAGAGCGTTCCTGTATTTGAATAGAGGTATAAGGTATTTTGCTCATCTTGTACGACTATATCCTTCTCTTTAGTACGGTGGTTTTTGAGCCATTGCGCTTTTGACTGCATTGGATGATCTAATGATATCAAGGCGACATTTGTCACCGTAGCTTCGTTATTTTCTCTTTCATTTTGAGAAAGGCGAAAATGTAAATGCATAAAGTCATTTTCTACGACTCCTTGAAAAGCGATATAGGATAGCTTATTTGTATCCATGGATTTCCAGAAAGTTTTCTCTGGAAATTGTTCTTTTAACGCTGTTCCATTTCCAATCCATAGCAGGTTGCTTTTATCAGAAAGTGTTTCTTCTGCAAAGCGTTTATAGCTATGGGACTTCTCTAGTATTTTTTCGTCTTTATAGGCAGCGATTAAAGTTTTCATTCCCGCTTCACTTTCGGCAAAAAATAAGAAGTCATCTATTTTTGTGACCCATTCTGCGTTAACTTTTTCTCCCAAGCTCATTACCACTAAGTTTAATTCTCTTGCGAGAGAAGTTTTGTAATAGGTAACATTGCGATAAGTTTTTCCTTGACTCTCTGGAATAAAGGTTGCCACCGCAGTTGCTTCGTTTCTTAAGTGAAAGATTAAGGTAATTTCATTTTTCAATTGAACTACTCCTAATTCGTCTACTCCTTCAAGGGCAGTTAAATCTGTTGTTAAAGTAGCGAGATTGAGGAAGCGAACCCATTTTTTAAACTTGCCTTCTAACAATTGAATGTTATCCATTGTCATTAAAAAAGCAGAAGTCATTTGAATAGGAATTGCTTGAGTGATTAAAGTTTTCTTTGGTTCGCTAGAATGTAAAAGTCCTACCGGGTCACCCACAGAATCGATCACTTTTAATAATCCGTCTATTTCAAGTGAGTTAGTGGTAAAGTTGATGTCTAAACTTGCCCAATTCTGCCCTATTTTAGGAAATAAAGGGAGGCTGCCTATGACTTCTTCAATGAGGTTTTCTTGCTGTCCTTTGAGATGAATATTAAAGGGTGCACTGTCGTCGGCGGTTTTAACGATGTCATAAAAGGAGATATCGTTGATTCCTTTTGCTTTTTGCTGATAATTTCTAATGCAGTTTTCTAAAACAATCTTTGTGTCGGCATGTAGCGTAAAGCCGTCAACGAATGAAGTATACAGCGTATTATCGTTTTCTTTTGTAAGATAAATTGCTTCTCCACTGTATTCTTCTTTAGGGTAAGAGAGATAGGTGCTATCAAGATGAGCCTTATAGACGATACTTAGAGCCTTTTCATTTTTTCCATAAGGCGTAATGCTAAAGATCTTTGGAGACGCTGTAGTCTTATCAAAGGCGACAAGTTTCTTTGAAAGTTCTGGAAGACTTGCTGGTAGGTGTTTGAGAATTTGGTTGTTTTTTAAAGCATTTTCTACTTCGTTGGAATTATTGAGCTGAAGGGCAATAAGGGTGTTTTGCGGAATCCAATCGACTAGTTCAGTCGTGTTTTGTTGGGTTGATTCGCAGGCTGTTAAAAGACCTATAAAAAGGCTAATACTAAATAAGGCGCGTAGCAGTGGTTGGAACTTCATAGAATTTACTTGGTTGTGCAAAATTAAGAAACTCGAAAATCAATTTCTAGTTGTTCTGGAAGTAATCGAAAAGTTTTTCTGTGATGAGGGCTAGTCCCAGTTTCCATTATTCCTTCTCGATGGGATTTAGTGGGATAACCCTTATTTGATTTCCAGTGGTATTGAGGATATTCAAGGTCTAAGGCCATCATTATATCATCGCGGTAGGTTTTTGCTAGAACAGAGGCGGCTGCTATATTGAGATATCGCCCGTCACCTTTTATAAAACATTCATGCGGAATTTCTTTGAAGTTGTGAAAGCGATTGCCGTCTACTGCAATAAATTCAGGTTGCTTTGACAATCCTTCAATGGCCTTACGCATGGCTTTAATCGAGGCGTTTAAGATATTGATTTCTTCTATTTCTGTTACACTACAGTGGGCGACAGAAAATGCAACAGCCTCTTGTTCGATAATAAGTCTTAATGCATCGCGCTGTTTTACGGTCAATTTTTTAGAGTCATTTAATAAAGGATGGGTAAAGTTTGTTGGTAAAATAACCGCTGCAGCAGTGACCGGTCCAGCTAAACAACCTCTCCCTGCTTCGTCTGTACCGGCTTCAACAAGTTGAGTGTGTTGTGTGGGAAGTTTTTTCATCTAAAGCATTGTTAAATATTTATGGAGAAGGACCAAAAAATAAATTCAAACATCTATTCAAATTTAGTTATAACTTCGCACAAAACATATTATTCATGCCACAACGGTATTTTTTTCTACTTTTATTATTTAGCTTAAATCTGCTTTGGTCCCAAGAAGAAATCCCTGAGTTCACGTTAAACGAAGCATCACTTAACACAGTAAGTCCTACCATTGAAAAAGCTGTTCAGCTTCAAGACACCTTAGCAGTGAAAAAGGACAACCTAGGGCAAAAAAAGAAATTGATCATCAAAGAACGTCAAGAAGTTGTCGAGGATACCGCGACCATTGATATGTATGAAATATATCAGCAAGGGAAAAGAACAGTCCATGTTGATACTACCCTAACCATTCAAAAAGAATATAAATTTAATTTCCTTCGCAAGGATTACTTTGAATTGCTTCCTTTTGTCAATCTAGGTTCTGCCTTTAATCGTTTAGGGCATGATTTTACAGCAACCTCATTGCAGCCACAAATGGGAGCGCGCTCGAAACACTACAGCTTTTTTGAGATCGAAGATGTAAAGTATTACCGAGTCCCAACACCTTTGACAGAATTATTCTTTAGAACAACAATGGAGCAAGGACAGGTAACAGATGCTACTATTACAGTCAATACTAGTCCACAATTTAATTTTGCTTTTGCTTTTCGCGGAATGCGTTCTTTAGGGAAATACCTCAATCAACGATCGGCCAATACGGCTTTTCGTTTGTCAATGACCTATCAAAGCCTAAACGAACGCTACAAGGCAAAAATGCATTATGTTAATCAGAAACACGAGAATCAAGAGAACGGTGGAATTACAGAGGAAGGGATCCCTCTGTTTGAAAGAGGCGATCCAGACTTCATGGAACGTTCTGTCTTAGAAGTGAGATTACCCGCTGCGATAAATAACTTAAAAGGGAAAAGATCTTTTTTCGAGCATCACTATGCTTTAGTAAATGCCAAAGATAGCACAGGTTCAACCTGGACACTAGGGCAACAAATAATGAATGAGTCTAAATACTATCGTTATAAAGACAGCCGAAATTCTGCTTATTTTGGTCCTATAGAAGCCGGAGTTGATGTCTACGACGATGTACAATGGGCTATTTTAAAGAATAGGTTTCAAACCGAGCTAGAAAACCCTATCATAGGAAAGCTTACTGCGGGAATAGAATTTTCTGCTATTGATTACAACATTCTTTTGCCCCTTGAAGAGGATGTACAAGAAGAGAATGTACCCCCAGAAGATAATGCAGATAACCTTCCCTTGAATCTAGAGGCGAATCAAACCTTTCTTAATGCAGATTATGCTTTTTTATGGAGGAGCTTTAATTTGAAGGCACATTTCAATAAAACATTGTTTAGTGATCGCTTGAGTGATGAGCTTAGTCTTAAATCTAAGATTACTTTAGCAAACGATATCTTCTTTAAGGCGAAAGCCAGTTTTATTAATAAGAGTCCAAATTTTAATTTTATTCGTTATAGAAGTGCTTATACTTCTTATAACTGGTATAATGAGAATTTGTCCAATGAAAAAATCACGAGCTTGTCGGCAACCTTATCCCACCCTAAATGGGGGGCGATAAGTGGCTTTATTCAACGTTTAGATAATTACACCTATTACAATCAAGTTTTTCCTGTTCAAGAGGAAGAGACCCGTTTAGCACCCTTGCTTTTAGCAGAGGTTGTTCAAGCTCCAGAAAGCATTTCCTATATTAAAGCCCGATATAGTTCTCACTATGATTTCTGGAAATTTGGTTTAACCACAACAGCACAATACCAAAAGGTAATGACTTCAGATAATGTGATTAGTTCCCCAATTAATGTTCCAGAATGGAATCTAAGGACCACCTTGAGTTTTAGTTCACATCTTTTTAAAAAGGCCCTGTATATGCAAACGGGGATTACGGGACACTACTTTACTAATTTCTATGCTGATCAATACAATCCACTATTGGGAGATTTTATGCGACAGGATCGTCAAGAGATTGGAAACTTCCCCCGAATCGATATTTTCTTTAACGGGAAAATACAGCAAACACGTCTCTATTTTAAGTATGAACACGCGAATGCTTCTTTTACCGGTTATAACTACTACAGTGCCGTGGGATACCCCTATCGCGATAGTATCATTAGATTTGGATTAATTTGGAATTTTTTTCAGTAGCATAATAGACTGTTAAGCAAGTGTTTATTCTGCCCTCAAAAAAACTTTAAATAATTTCACTCACTAGTGTTGTGGGTGGAGAAAAAGCGCTTTATATTTGCACCCGCTAAGAGAGTAATAGTCTTAGCGAACGATCTTTGAAAAAACAGAAAATGACAGCGTGTATCAAAGATACATGAAGAACAAAACCATTTTGAGACCTTTCAATTTACTTTAGTTGTAGACAAGTTAAAACAAACTACAACGAAGAGTTTGATCCTGGCTCAGGATGAACGCTAGCGGCAGGCCTAACACATGCAAGTCGAGGGGTAACAGGGAGTGCTTGCACTCTGCTGACGACCGGCGCACGGGTGCG
>Ga0233444_10002121_pt1 | contig 21249 bp, 18 predicted proteins | sample SI_124_October20_6_FD_182792 | JGI IMG/M metagenome (GOLD analysis project Ga0233444, IMG submission 182792) | Seawater microbial communities from Saanich Inlet, British Columbia, Canada - SI_124_October2016_10_MG | ecosystem: Environmental > Aquatic > Marine > Inlet | place: Canada: British... | reverse complement strand
CTATAAAGAGGCGATGGTGCCTGAGACGATGCCAAAATCGCTCATCATCATTGGTTCGGGCGCGATTGGTTCTGAATTTGCGTCTTTCTATCATGATATGGGCGTTGCGGTGACCTTGGTCGAGGCGATGGATCGCATCCTGCCGGTTGAAGATCCAGAAATTTCGGCGATTGTGCAAAAGGCCTTTGTCAAACGTGGCATGAAGGTGATAACGGGCGTCAAGATGGCGTCGTTAGAAAGTGATGGTAAACGTGTTACCGCCACATTTGATGGCGCGCAAGATGCCGTGACAGCTGATCGTGCCATTCTGGCGGTTGGTATTATCGGTAATACCGAAAATTTGGGTCTGGACAACACCAAAGTCAAAGTTGATCGTGGTCATATTACGACGAATCAATGGGCGGAAACTGGCGAGGACGGTGTCTATGCGATTGGTGATGTGACGGGCCCACCTTGGCTGGCGCATAAGGCCAGTCATGAAGGGATTATCTGCGTTGAAAAGATCGCTGGTGAAAAAGATGTGCATGCGATTGGCGCAGGGGCAGTGCCAGGCTGTACCTATTGCCGCCCACAGGTGGCGTCAGTTGGCATGACCGAAGCGGCGGCCAAAGAGGCTGGCCATAAAATCAAGGTTGGACGCTTTCCGTTTGTTGGCAACGGCAAGGCAATTGCGATGGGTGATGATCAGGGGCTTATCAAGACAATCTTTGACGATAAGACAGGTGAGTTGCTGGGTGCACATATGGTTGGCCCCGAAGTGACCGAACTGATTCAGGGCTATGCAATCGCGCGTACATTAGAAGCCACCGAGGCGGAATTGATGCAAACGATCTTCCCACATCCAACGCTTTCTGAAGCGATGCATGAGTCAGTCCTTGACGCTTATGGCCGCGCTATCCACATGTAGGGTAGAAGTTATCACATTGGCCACTATTAAAATATGCATGTAAGGTAGGTCTTATGCCTCAAGTCAATCACACGAAAGGTGCTGCACGGCATCCAGAAAAGCGCCGCAACGAAGATCGCCCTCAACCGCGGCGTCCCGAATGGTTGCGTGTAAAAGCACCTGTTTCAGCTGAATATCAGGAAACACGCGCTTTGATGCGTGATTTGAATTTGGTGACTGTATGCGAAGAGGCTGCCTGTCCAAATATAGGTGAATGCTGGGCGCAAAAGCATGCAACAATGATGATTTTGGGTTCGGTATGTACACGCGCGTGTGCTTTTTGCAATGTCGCCACGGGGCGACCTGATTTGCTGGATCCGCATGAACCCGAGAACGTGGCTGCGGCTGTCGCCAAGCTAGGTTTGCAGCATGTGGTGATTACCTCGGTTGACCGTGATGATCTTGACGATGGCGGGGCTACGCATTTTGCACAGACCATAACGGCGATCCGCACTGCGTCACCTGGCACAACGATTGAAGTTCTGACGCCTGATTTTCTGCGTAAGGATGGGGCATTAGAAATTGTTGCCGAAGCCCGTCCTGATGTTTTCAATCATAATATGGAAACAGTTCCCCGGCTGTATCCAACGATACGTCCTGGTGCGCGATATTTTCATTCGCTTTCTACACTGCAAAAGGTAAAGCAAATAGACGGGACAATCTTCACCAAGTCAGGCATCATGGTTGGGCTTGGCGAAACAGACGAAGAAGTTGGGCAGATTATGGATGATCTGCGAAGTGCCGATGTTGACTTTATGACTATAGGTCAATACCTACAGCCAACACCAAAACATGCCCAGCTTGATCGGTTTGTTGAGCCAGAGACATTTGCGCGCTATGCAAAGCAGGGTAAAGCAAAAGGGTTTCTTCTTATGTCATCCACACCACTTACCCGTTCGTCCTATCACGCCGATGCAGATTTTGCAGCCTTGCAAAGCGCCCGAAACGCCTCGCTTGCCTCAGCCTAATGACTGTTCATGCTGAAAAACGGGTGGTGCCACACACCCCTGAACAGCTTTATGCGTTGGTTCTTGATGTGCAGAAATATCCTCAATTCCTGCCATGGTGTCTCGCCGCGCGTGTGAAATCACAAAATGAAAGTGAGCTCACGGCCGATCTGATCATTGGCTTTAATATGTTCCGCGAGACCTTCACATCCTTTGTGGAATTTGATTCTAATAAGCTTGAAATCAATGTCCGCTATGCCGAAGGGCCATTCAAACATCTTACAAATAATTGGCGGTTCCTACCGCATGAAGACGGATGCGAAATCGACTTTTATGTTGAGTTCGAATTTAATTCCCGCCTTTTGCAATCGGTTATCGAAACATTATTTACTGAGGCTGTGCGCCGTATGGTGCGTGCATTTGAAACGCGTGCTGACGAACTTTATAATAAGAAAATTATATAGATTTATATATTATTCAGTAATTTAAGAATCGTTTCTAAAGCGTATTGTAAGGCGTCTTTTCGGATGCTGTCACGATCTCCGTTAAACAGATGTTTCAATGATTGTGCTGGCTTGTCGCGTGTTTGAACGCCAAAATAGACAAGCCCGACTGGTTTATCAACACTGCCACCGCCTGGGCCAGCTATGCCCGTAATGGATATAGCAATGATGGATTTTGGCGCATGGCTTAGAACACCATTTACCATTTCGATGGCTGTTTCGGATGATACAGCACCATGCATTTCAAGTGTTTCACGTGAAACGTCAAGCATATCGATTTTGGCATCATTGCTGTAGGTTACAAAGCCTCGATCAAAAACGGCTGACGAGCCAGCAATATCGGTCAGGCTGGCGGCAACCATTCCACCAGTACAGGACTCGGCAAGTGAAATCATAACTTCTTTCACTTTTGCCGTCTTAATGATGGCGCTGGCATGCGCTTTAATATCGGTTGCGTTGGCGCTCATAGTCCTGCCCCCTGCAAGAGATGATAGATCGCTAGGATTATTGCCCCTGCAAAAACGCCAGCCACAAGGTCATCCGCCATTACACCTGTGCCACCAGCGATCTTTTCGGCCATACCTATAGGGCCAAGCTTGGTAATATCGAAAAACCTGAACAGAACAAAGGCTATGGCTATCCATGCGCAATATGCAGGCCAGTTAAGATCAGTCGGGATTACAAGAAGTGGTATCCATTGTCCGGCTACCTCGTCTATGATGACTTCGGGAGCATCTTTTTTTCCGGTATCTCGACAATAGATATTGGCGGCTTTAATCCCAACGAAAATGATAATCAGCAGTGCAAACTCAAGTAGATAAGCAGATATCTGCATGAAAGCGACACCGCTAATGACGCCCGCAAGCGATCCCCATGTTCCGGGCGCTGGGCGAAGATGCCCAATTGGGCCTAACGTGGCTAATTGATGCCAAAGGTTGTTCCTGCTCATGATGAAACAGCAACGTTATAGCAGATGCTGGCGGTTGCTTGGGCGGCTATACCTTCACGACGTCCTGTAAAGCCCAAGCCTTCGGATGTTGTCGCTTTGACGGCAATACGTCCTATTTCAAGACCAGTGATTTCGGCTATACGAACGCGCATAGCATCACGATGAGGGGTGATTTTCGGATATTCACATATCAATGTCAGATCAAGATGCATGATTGACGCGCCAGCTTTGTGGCATCGATCAACTGCATAGCTTAAAAACGTTGCGCTATCAGCATCTTTCCATTTGTCATCACTTGGCGGGAAATGTGATCCAATATCACCATCGGCCAAAGCCCCGAATAGCGCATCGCACAAAGCATGAAGACCAACATCACCATCTGAATGCGCGGTGAGACCATATTCGCTTTCTACCGAAATGCCGCATAGGGTAATGGGGCCAGGCATGTCGCCGAACCTATGCACATCAAAGCCGTTGCCAAGTCGAATATCCATCATCGATCCAGTATTCTGTCCGTTTCCATCAAGGCGGGAGAGGGACTCCAGAATTGTGAAATCTTCCTCATAGGTCAACTTCATAAGTGATCGTGCGCCGCTGATGGTTGCTACATTCAACCCAGCAGCCATTGCAATGCTTGCGTCATCGGTGGCGGTTTCATGTGCTGGATTGACATAAAGTGGTGCAATGGCCTGAAAGTGGAATAATTGTGGCGTTTGCGCGGCGCTAACCTTGTCGCGATCAATGACATTGGTAATAAGATCATCTTTGACCTGTTTCATGCTATCAGAAATAGGCAGAACAGGTATAACACCAGCCAGTTGATGGGCAGGCGTCATGGCAAGCTGATCTATTAGCGCATTGAGTATTTTTTGCTGTAATAGAGGGCGTGCGGCGTCATGTATCGCAACAAATCCTTCAAAATCAGTAGCTAAAAGCGCGGCTAAGCCGTTGCCTACAGAGTGCATACGGCTTGCGCCGCCAGTGACAATGGTGACTATTTTTGCATCACTGCCAAGATGCTGGTTTGTGATGGCTTGTGCTTGGTCTTCCTGTCCCTTGCCAACAACAAGGATGATAGCGTTTACATTTGGGTACTTGGCGAATGCATCAAGTGACCAGCAGATCACTGGCTTATCACCCAATTGACGAAATTGTTTAGGAATATGATTCCCATGTGTTGCTTTATTGTTGGCCATACGCTGTCCGGTGCCAGCCGCCACAATAATGGCGGCAACAACTGGGGAATTTGATTTGTGCGCATACTCAGACATAACAAGGCTTTTATCATCAAAGCTACCCTGCTTGTCCATGCCTTTTTCTGATTTATCAAAGGACATGCTGATATGGGAGCTGATGACATGCGATTGCTTGCTTTACCGCTAGGATCAAGATAAACATGATCTGGCGATGCTTATTTTTTAGGCGACTTTTTCAATATGCTTAAAATTAAGGCAGATTGCTTTGGCAATGGTGCCGATGGAGACGTAATTGGCTGTTCAGCTATGTGATATAGATTTGCCGCATGCTGTCGTTCTGGCACCCATGTCAGGCGTGACTGATTGGCCATTTCGCCGTGCGGTGCGCCGTGCTGGTGGAGGTCTTGTTGTCACTGAAATGATTGCCAGCGCGGCAATGCTGGCCGAAGTCAAAACCGAAATGCGTAAATTAAAAACCGAAGTTGCTACCGAAGCCCCGCTTTCAATCCAATTAGCTGGTTGGGAGCCGTCTGTTATGGCTGATGCTGCCAAAATCAGTGCTGACCTTGGGGCAAATGTCATTGATATTAATATGGGATGCCCAGCCAAAAAGGTAACAGGAAAACAGTCCGGTTCAGCATTGATGCGTGATGAGCATCATGCGGCAGCAATCCTTGACGCGGTAGTGAAGGCGGTTGATGTTCCGGTGACACTGAAAATGCGGTTGGGTTGGGATGATAACTCACTTAACGCACCGCGACTGGCAAAGATAGCTGAAGATGTGGGGATCCGCATGGTTGCCGTCCATGGGCGCACGCGCTGTCAGATGTACACAGGTAATGCCGACTGGAAGAAAATAGGCGATGTTGTTGCAGCGGTGTCAATTCCGGTCATAGCTAACGGTGATATTCGCACGCTTGGTGATGTGCGTATGGCAATGCATCACAGCAATGCCGCAGGCGTAATGATTGGACGAGGCGCGCAAGGTAGGCCGTGGTTTTTAGCGCAGGCAGGTGATTTATTGAACAAGAAAAATATTCGTCCAGATCCCAGCATAGCCAAACGGCACCAGTTCATGTTGGCGCATCTTGACGACATGATTTCGCATTATGGTTCAGCCGCGATGCGCCTTGCCCGTAAACATATAGCTTGGTATGCGCATGGATTACCTGGATCAGCAGAATTACGTGATATAGCCAACAACACGACTGATAGCGCAGTGGTTTTTGCTGCGGTTGATGAATTTTTTGGCGCTCTTATCGAACAAGAGGCGGCTTAAACATATGTCAGATAAGGTCAGTAATCTGAAAAGCGATGATGATGTCGGGATCAAAAATATTTTTAGGCATTTGCCGGATAACTTAGCGGCAAGCCAAATTCTGGCAAGTTTGCCCAATCCGGTGTTTGTTCTAGATAGTGAAAATCAGTTTCAGTTTTTAAACCATGCGGCTGAAATGTTTTTTCAGTCCAGCCAGTCAATAGTGTTTGCCCAAGCATTGCAGAGCTTTATTGCCGCTGACTCCCCTCTGTTTTCCATGTTAATACGAGCCCGAAATCAGAACCGTTCAGTTGCCGACCAAGGGCTTGAACTGGCAGGGCCAAGGGTAGGCTATAAGTTGGTCAATGTTCAAATCACGCCTTTTGATGGAAAAGGGTCTTTGCTGGTTACAATGCAGGAACGTGCGTTAGCTGAACGGTTACGCGGTCAATCATTGTTTCGTGGCGCTGCCCGATCAGTGACGTCAATGGCGGCGATGCTAGCGCATGAAGTCAAAAATCCCTTGGCCGGTATCAAAGGGGCAGCACAGTTACTGGAAGCCGATCTCGAAGCCAATGAAACTAACCTGACACGAATGATTGTCGAGGAAACCGATCGCGTTACAGCCTTGCTGGATCGAATGGAAGGGTTTGCTGGCGGGGCAAGTGTGGTCATGACGACGGTTAATATTCATGAAGTGCTTGATCATTGTCTGGAACTGGCGGCCGCTTCATATGGTGCGCATCTTAGCATTAAACGGGCTTATGATCCATCTTTGCCCTTTGTTGAAGGGCATCGCGATTTATTGATTCAAGCATTTATTAATATAATTAAGAATGCATCTGAAGCCACTGATAAAAATGGTGAATTAATTATCAAAACATCATATGCGCCTGGGCGTCGTCTTTCGATAACGTCGATAGCGGAACAATTGCATGTGCCGATACAAGTCGAGGTGATTGATAATGGTAGAGGCATACCCGAAGATATTCGTGATCATTTATTTGATCCTTTTGTTTCGGGGCGCGTAGGGGGAAGCGGCCTTGGTCTGGCGATGGTGGCAAGCGTTATTGCGGATCATGGAGGATTGATGGAAGTTGAAACCGTAACCGGAGAAACTGTGTTCCGTCTGAATTTCCCTGCAACCACGGCGCAACAGACTAAGCGTGCACCCAAGAATGAAGAAACGGCCTTATAATGGACGCGAAGCAGAAACATATTCTGGTAGCTGAGGATGATAAGTCAGTTCGGCTAGTTGTTCAGCAAGCACTGGCACGTCAAGGCTATACGGTGCATTCCAGTGGCAATGCGTCTGGACTATGGAAATTAATTGAAGCTGGCAAAGGAGACATTCTGATAACCGATGTTGCTTTGCCAGATGGCGATGCATTGGATTTGTTGCCTCGCATAAAAGAAAAACGGCCAGATTTACCAGTGATTGTCATGAGCGCGCGGTCAACTTTGCTTACGGCGGTTAAAGCTCAGCAGATTGGTGTTTTTGAATATTTGCCAAAACCCTTTGAGTTACGAAATCTAGTTGATGTTGTCGCACGGGCATTTTTGGTTATTTCTGGGTCTTCGGATGCCCCAACAAGAGACATGTTACCGCAGCTTGAAGACGGAGGCCCGCTTGTTGGTCGTTCACGGTCGATGCAGGATATTTTCAAGGCGGTTGCGCGTGTTGTCAGCACGGATCTGACAGTTCTGATTACCGGAGAGAGTGGCACTGGTAAGGAGCTTGTCGCCAAAGCTGTTCATGACCTTGGTGATCGGCGCCAACATCCTTTTGTCACTGTGAATCTGGCCACAATCCCACATGATAAGGTTGATGCCGAATTGTTCGGTGTTGAAAACAAATCGGCCATTGTCAGCATGATCAACCCAGGTCGTTTTGAACAGGCTGATGGTGGTACTTTGTTTCTTGATGAAGTGGGTGATATGCCGCTAGAGACACAAACGCGCCTGTTGCGGGTTTTGCAAGATGGCACCTATGTGCCGTCTGGATCGACGATACCGGTAAAATCAAACGTGCGGATTATTGCAGCGACCAATAAGAATTTGCAGCATCTAATGGATCAAGGGTTGTTCCGTGAGGATCTTTTCTACCGTTTGAATGTTGTGCCTTTGCGGTTACCGCCTTTACGTGACCGCCTAGAAGATATAACGCCGCTTGTTAATCATTTCTTGGCCAAGTCTGCGGAAAATGGGTTGCCGAGCAAGGTGTTTTCAACGGATGCGAAGAGATTGCTAAAAACATGGTACTGGCCTGGAAATGTGCGCGAATTAGAAAATATGGTGCACAGGCTTCTTGTGCTTCACAATGAGGATGTCATTGATGTTGACGCCGTGGCCACGGAATTATCGCAACAGGATAAAGCTGAAGAAGACCAAAATGAAAGCGATAATATATCGCAGTCAGTTGATGCGCATATAAGGCGCTATTTTGATGCTTTGAAAGGGGGATTACCTGCCCCCGGGCTGCATGGACGCATTATGCGCGAAGTTGAATTGCCTCTTATTACGGCAACGTTAGAAATTACACGGGGCAATCAGGTCAAGGCGGCTGACATTCTGGGTATGAACCGAAATACGCTTCGCAAAAAAATCAAAGAACTTGGTATTACGGCGGGACGATGACGTGCTAGGCTATTTTCAAACATCCAAATGGACGTTTATCCAAGTGATGTGTTGCAGGATCACGTGATGAGTGCTGATAAACAATCACAGATAAGTCGGCGACTGTTCAGTGAGGACCGTCTTGCCTATATATCAATTCTGTTCACCGTATGCATGGGCGCGGCAACAGCCTTTACGCTCTCGCGTGTTGATTATCTTTCTGAGGGGCCACGCGCGCTGAAGTTGCTGCTAGCCATTGATGTTGTTGCTTTGCTGGTGCTTGGTTATTTTGTCGTTCGTCATGTTATGCAACTATGGGCCGAACGCCGCCAACAGGTGGCAGGGCATCAGTTGCATTGGCGTCTTGCGGTGCTATTTGGCGGCATCACGACATTGCCAGTTCTGATTATTGCATTGTTCTCGCTGTTTGTTGTCGATTATTCATTACGTGGATGGTTTGCTGACAGGATTTCCGTTGCCATCAACGAGTCGGTCAAGGTTGCGGACTCTTATTTTCAAGAGCATGCCCAATCGGTGACTGGTGATGTGCTGACGATGGCGAATGATGTTAATCGTGAAGCGCTCAAGCTTGGCGGTAATAGAGACATTATGGGTCAATATCTGAGTAATCAGACAGCGTTGCGCAATTTGTCGGAAGCTATCATTATTGATGGTACTGGTGAGGTCATAGCAAAATCACGCTTTGCCTTTGCGGTTACGTTCACAAATCTTGATGATGATTGGGTTGAGAAAGCCCGCGATGGTGAAGTTGTCGTCCTGCGCGCTGACGATACAAATAAAATCCGCGCTGTGGTCAAGTTGAATAGTTATATTGATGCGTATTTGCTGGTTGGACGTTTCATTGACCAGAATGTTCTGGCGGCCGTTGACCGAACAAGACTGGCAGCATCAGATTATCAGCGGCTAGGCATTCAGCAATTTGATTTGCAACTTAGTTTTGCGGTTTTGTTTGGTGTCGTGGTGTTGTTGCTGTTGATTTCAGCGCTGTGGGTTGGATTAAACCTGGCAACCGCAATCATTGGGCCGCTTTCGGCGGTAATCAATGTTGCTGATAAGGTTCGAGGCGGGGATTTGCGCGAGCGTGTTCCAAGTGGAGCCGGAATTGATGAAATTTCACGACTTGGTCTGTCTTTTAACAATATGCTGGACGAGTTGGCACGAAGCCGACAGCAACTTGTTCAGGCCAATATGCAAATTGACCGCCGACGTGAATTTACCGAAGCTGTTCTGGGCGGCGTATCATCAGGTGTGATCGGCCTTGATAAAGATGGGCGCATTAACCTGCCTAATGCTGCGGCGCGCAAGCTTCTTGGACTGACCGATGTCGAAATGATAGGTAAAAAGCTGGAAAGTTTGGTGCCTGAATTTACGCACCTTTTATCGATTGTTGGACAAAAAAGACGCCGTTTCATAGAAGAGCAGGTGGTTCTAGAACGTGCAAAAAGCCGTTTGACCTTGCGCACTAGGATCGCAAGTGAACGGGTTGATGATCGTATTATTGGTTATGTTGTGACCTTTGACGATGTAACTGATCTATTAACAGCTCAGCGAAAAGCCGCTTGGGCTGATATTGCCCGGCGTATTGCGCATGAAATCAAGAATCCATTAACGCCTATTCAGCTTGCATCTGACAGATTGCTTCGAAAATTCAAACCCAAGGATGCTGTCGAAGCTGATCGTTTTGAGGAATATGTGACAATCATTTCACGCCAAGTTGATGATATAGGCCGCATGGTTGACGAATTTTCATCATTTGCCCGTATGCCACAACCAACTATGGAAACGGTTAAGCTGGACGAATTGGTGGAAGGGCAGATAGACCTTTTTGCCAGCGATGAGGTTTCGTATAATTATGAACGTGATGAGACGGTATCATTCACAATTTTGGGTGATGCTGGATTATTGAGACAGGCAATCACGAATTTGTTGCAAAATGCCAAAGACAGCCTGAACGAACATAATGTTGCCACACCAGAGATACATATATCGCTGGCTTATAGTGATGGCGAGATCAATGTTATGATCAAAGATAACGGACCTGGCTTTCCCGATATGAATTTGGACGATTTGCTGGAGCCTTATGTGACAACGCGTGAAAAAGGCACCGGACTTGGACTCGCGATTGTTTCAAAAATTGTTCAAGATCATAACGGATCGCTGACATTGAAAAATGATAATCAGGGGGGGGGCGTTGTTGTGCTGACCTTTCCAAGTGATAACGACGCCCAAAGTAGCGGCAAAAATCTGGGACGTTAGAGATGGCTGGTGAAATTCTAATCGTTGATGATGAACGCGACATCCGCTCGCTTGTCAGTATGACGCTGGAAGATGAAGGGTATCAGACGAAAACAGCTGCGAATGCAGATGAAGCGCGTAATATTTTGCTAAGTCGGCCACCGGTGTTAGCAATTCTTGATATCTGGATGCGTGATTCGGATATGGACGGTCTCCAATTATTGGAATGGACAAAGGGAGTTTATCCCGACTTGCCCGTATTGATGATTTCAGGGCATGGCACGATTGAAACGGCGGTGCAGGCGATCCGCCAAGGCGCTTATGACTTTATCGAAAAACCATTTAAGGAAAACCGCCTTGTTCTGATGGTTGAACGCGCGCTTGAAACCACCCGCTTGACACAGGAAAACGCCGAATTACGTACCCGTATCAGTGAAGATATGGCGCCTGAACTTATAGGTAATTCACAGGCGATGCGCGTAACACGTCAGGCAATCAGCAAAATTGCACCTACAGCAAGCCGTGTCATAATTAATGGCCCCGGGGGCAGTGGTAAGGAACTTGCCGCTCGCGTCATACATGATCAATCGCAACGCCGTGAAGGTCGATTTGTTGTCGCAAATTGCGCACGATTGGCCCCTGAGCGGGTTGATGCCGAATTGTTTGGTTCGGAAAGCATGCAAACAAGCCGACGCATAGTCGGGCTGTTCGAGCAAGCACATGAAGGAACGCTCTATTTCGATGAAATCTGCGATTTGCCGTTGGAAACACAAGGTAAAATTGTTCGTGCCGTCACCGAACAAAGGTTCCGGCGCATAGGCGGTAATGCCGAGGTCGTCGTCGATGTAAGGGTTATTTCGGCATCTAGCCGTGATCTGGTAGCGGAAATTCAAGCAGGACGTTTGCGCGAAGACCTTTATTATCGGCTGGGCGTTGTATCGTTAAATGTAGCGCCGCTGGCAGAACGGCGTGAGGATATTCCCCTTATGGCCAAGCATTTTGTCAAAAAAATAGCTGATCGGCTTGGTGTACCCCCGATCAAATTGTCTGATGAAGTTTTAGCAGCTATGCAAGGTTATGAATGGCCAGGTAATGTCCGGCAAATTCATAACACTATCGAAAGTATGCTGATTTTAGCGCCGCCTGACCGTCGTGACCCAGTAGGGCTAAGCTTGCTTCCTGCGGATATTCAGAATATACCCCGTGGCAGTTCGAGATCGGGCCTTGATGAAATGTTTTCACTGCCTTTGCGAAATGCGCGGGAAGATTTCGAACGGGTTTATCTGGCTACGCAATTGCGCCGGTTTGATGGTAATATATCGCGTATGGCGAATTTTGTTGGTATGGAGCGGTCTGCGTTGCATCGAAAGTTGAAAGCGCTGAACATAGATAATATGGATGCGGCCGAAACAGCAGTCACATCGCGCGCCAAAGATAGTGAAAAGGGAGCACCTTCATGAAAATTGTGATTTGTGGTGCAGGGCTTGTTGGAAGCGCGATTGCGGGGCATCTGTCTGAAGAGCAGAATGATGTTACTGTTATTGATGCTTCAGCCGAAAATATCCAACGTATCACTGACCAACATGATGTGACTGGTGTGATTGGTGTAGCGTCGCATCCGGATAGGTTGAATGAAGCTGGTATGCGCGATGCCGAATTGTTGATTGCGGTGACTGAGTCTGATGAAGTGAATATGGTTGCGTGTCAGGTGGCACACACTATCTTCGATACGCCTGTAAAAATCGCTCGTATAAGGGGTAGCTCTTACCTCGATGAAAATTATGCTGATCTGTATAGTCCAGCTCATTTGCCGATTGATCATATTATTTCACCTGAGGCAGAGGTGTCTGCGTCAGTAAGTAACCAGCTGCGTGTACCTGGTGCGTTTGACATCAAAAACCTTTGTGATGGCAAGATGAATCTGGTTGGGGTCCTATGTACCGATGATAGCCCTGTGCGTGACACGCCCTTGCGGCATCTGACTAATCTGTTTCCTGACCTAGCCATGACAGTTCTGTGCATTATTCGTGATAATGCCGTTATCCTGCCTCGTCGCGGCGTCGAGCAAATGCATGCTGGGGATCGGATATATTTCGTTTGTGACAGCACTCATCTTGATCGTGCTATGGCTGCCTTTGGTCATGAAGAACCCGAAGCGCGGTCTGTTGTGATTGCTGGTGGCGGTAATATTGGCCTTATGTTGGCGCGCGAGATTGAAAACAATTTTTCGAATACTCAGGTACAACTGATCGAAATGGATAATAATCGGGCGCGTGAGCTTGCCGAAGAACTCCAAGGCACTGGCATCATTCATGGAGATGCGCTTGATGAATCAATCCTAAAGGAAGCTGGTGTCCACACAACCGAGACCTTTGTTTCGGTGACCGAGGACGATGAAGTGAATATTCTGTCAGCGTTACTTGCAAAGCGTACGGGCGCCAAACATGCGGTTGCATTGGTGAATATGCCCGGCTTTATTCCGTTGGTTGGCACTTTGGGTGTTGATGCGGTAATCAATCCATCACAAATCACTGTTTCGTCGATTCTTGAGCATGTCCGGCGTGGCCGGATACGTGATGTACATCCGATTATTGAAGACCTTGGCGAAGTCCTTGAAGCAGAAGCGTTGCCGTCATCTCTGTTGGTTGGCAAACCCTTGCGCACAGCCAAGATACCCAAAGGAATTTCGATTGGGGGTATCGTAAGGAATGACAAAGTCATTTCTGCCCGTGGCGATAGTGTGATCGAGGCTGGTGATACGGTTGTTATTTTTGCCGAGCGAGGCAAAATCGTGCAAGTCGAAAAGATGCTTTCGGTGCGACTCGATTTCTTCTAGGTCAATAAACACATCCAAAAATTATACATAATTGTCAGTTATCGTTAAGCTTGGCATTGTGAAGTCATGTTTAAGAGGGTAGGTTGGAGAAAAAGAGGGAGGATAAAAATGGCCGCAGATAAGAGCCGAAATCTTCAGGAAGTATTTCTCAACAGTATCCGCAAATCACATTCCCCGGTAACCGTTTTTCTGGTTAGCGGTGTTAAATTGCAGGGTATAATCACATGGTTTGATAATTTTTCAATTCTGCTCAAACGTGATCAACATGTTCAGTTGGTTTATAAGCATGCCATTTCAACGATCATGCCGTCTATGCCTATCCAGCTTCATGGATTTGACGATATTGATGACGATGTTGCCGATCAAGACTGAACCAAATCTTTGGTAATTACCAACCCGTAAAGAGCATTTTTAATGACCGCTTTTGATACTTTTGCCCAGCAGGTTGCCATACTTATGCATCAGGCTACCGTCGAACTTGTGCTTCCACGTTACCGTAATTTGGTGGATGGACAGATTGATACCAAGTCTGGTCCGGATGATCTGGTTACTGTTGCAGACCGTGAGGCCGAAGAATGGCTTACCCCACGTTTGCTTGCTTTACAAAAGGGTGCCTGTGTTGGCGAAGAAGCCGTTGCCAAAAACCCTAGTCTGCGTGATCAAGCAGGAACCGGACTAGCCTGGACAGTTGACCCAGTTGACGGCACGCATAATTTTGTTCATGGCAAAAATCATTTCTGCATGATGGTGGCGTTGCTGGAAGATGGTGTTCCCAAGCGCGCATGGCTTTGGCATCCATTGGAAGAGACGCTTTACTACGCCAAGGCTGGGGCTGGCGCCTTTCAGATCAAGGGTGATAATTTAACCCAGATTTTTGTCTGTAATACATCGCCACAACTTGAGCAACTGGTGGGTGAAGGTAGTACTAAATTTCTCAAACCGCCATTTCGGGGTGAATTTATTGAGCGTGTCAAACGTATAGAGAACCGAATTAATTTGCGCTGTGCGGGGGTATTGGCGATGAAGCTCGCCACAGGTGAAATACATTTTATCATGCATGGGAACTGTACACCTTGGGATCATGCACCAGTTGATCTTTTGTGCCGTGAAGCAGGTGCGTTTGCAGGTATGTCAGTTGATGGGCGTCCCTTTAACGCTGCCTATAACGAAGCTTTTATGGTGGCCTCGTCTAAAGCTGTTTGGGATCAGCTTAATCGTGAAATATGGCGTGGTGAATAGATGCTTAGACATTGCCGCTAACATGTCATCACTCGACTAGTCGTCTTTCTGAAATATCAAGCTGAGGCCAAGTGATACAAGTATCACGCTGACACTTCTATCCAGGTATGTTTTTGCTTGTAAATATATTTTACGAGCGGCAGTGGAACTCATTATATAGGCGAGGGCTGCGTAGAATATGACCTCAACAGCGAAATGATTTGTAATTACCAGTGCTATCTCTTTGGTGGTCATGTCAGGTGGAAAAATCACAACCAGAATAGCAGCAGCAAATAGAACTGATTTCGGATTTGATAGATTGATTAGAACCCCATGACGAAAGGCGTTGATATGTGCTTTGGACATGTCTTTGATAGGCATTGAAGCGTTTTTCCACGTTACCCACGCGATGAAGAACAGATACAAAGCACCCCATATTTTCGCCACGGTATATCCCCAAGGTACTAAAAAGAAAATACTTTCCAGCCCCAGTAACGCCAGTAATGTCCACATGGATGCCGCAAGTCCAAGCCCCATCCCAAGCGCAATACCAGTAAACATATTTGTGTTCAATGCGGTGCGAACGGCAACAAGAAAAGCTGGCCCAGGACTGGCCAACGCAGCTAAAAGAGTAATATTAAAGGCAATAAGATGTGTGATTGTCATCTTTAACCACTCTCCAGTTTTTTGGCATCCTGCCAGAAAGACTCCATTTCATCCAAAGATACATCATTTATATTTTTATTAGTATTTTCAACTTTTTGTTCGATATATCTAAACCGACGCTCAAACTTTTGGTTGCATCCCATCAAAGCCGTCTCGGGATCAATGCCTGCTTTGCGTGCTAAATTTACTGCAACAAATAGAATATCGCCAATCTCATCTTTGATCGCGTCTATATCGGGTGCTTCGGCGGCCAACTCTGCTTTTAATTCAGCGGTTTCTTCATCCATTTTGGCGAATACATCATTGATATGTTCCCAGTCATAACCGACACGGGCGGCGCGCTTTTGCAGTTTGAGCGCACGCAACATAGGTGGAAGCCCGACAGCTACATCGTCAAGCACGCCTATTTTTCCTTTTTGGGCGCGCTCCTCAGCCTTGATATCCTCCCAGTTAATTTTCTGTCCGTCGGCGTCTAGAGGTTGTTGTGAAGAGGCATCAGAATGTGCGTCATCAGCAAAGACATGCGGGTGACGGTTAATCATTTTGTTGCTGACACCGCGGGCAACATCAGCAACATTAAAACTGCCTTCTTCTTCGGCTATGCGGGCGTGAAAAACAACTTGCAGTAATAAATCGCCCAATTCGTCGCGAATATCCTCACGCGTGCCGTTATGAATTGCATCTGCTACTTCATAGGCTTCTTCGATTGTATAAGGTGCGATAGTGTCGAAAGTCTGTTTCACATCCCAAGGACAACCGTTTTGAGGATTGCGCAGACGTGCCATGATTTCGACGAGATGATCAAATTCGGTACTTGCTTTAGACATGATGGCATCGTAACAGTCGTTATCAGTCAGACCAAGCTGAATAACCTATTGTCAGAAATTTATAATATTTCTATGTCTAGCTATTACTTTTATGTAATACGATGATACACAAATAGGTAGATGTTTATTAAGTATATTACTGTGTGAGCAAGCGTTGTAACTGTTTATATGGATCATGTAGGAGATTAAAATGGGACGCATTAGATCATGGTTTTTCACCGGGCTGGTTGTTACAGCGCCGGTTTTGTTAACAATTTACATAACTTGGTCGGCGATTGAGATCATTGATGGCCAAGTGGCTAATTTACTGCCGCATTTTGCTGAGACTGCTTATAGTGAAATTCCGGGCATTGGATTACTGATTGGTTTCGCGCTAATCACAATCATTGGTGCGCTTGCCGCTGGATTTATAGGGCGTTGGCTTATTAATTTTGGTGAGTCATTGCTGAATCGTATGCCGGTTGTGCGTTCAATCTATGGGGCGATAAAGCAAATTCTGGAAACCGTGGTGTCAGCACAATCAGATGCCTTTCGCGAAGTTGTGCTGGTTGAATATCCGCGCAAGGGGTTATGGGTCATTGGTTTTGTCACGGGCAATACAAAGGGTGAGGTCGATAGGCTGATTGACCATGATATGGTTAATGTCTTTATCCCGACAACGCCTAACCCAACATCTGGATTTTTGTTGTTTTGCCCGAAAAAGGAAATTGAATTCCTTGAAATGGAAGTCGAAGAAGCGGTCAAGATGGTCGTGTCTGGTGGTATTGTGACGCCGCCTGATCGCAGTGGTGGCAAGAAAATCTCCAAAAAAGCTGCACCCAAAAAAGCACGCGTGACGAAAACTGCGTCAACAAAGGCAGTTGCGAAGAAGAAAACAGTCACCAAAAAGGCATCTGCTCAAAAGGTGGCTAGCAAAAAACGTTAAAAACTAGCCAAAAACACTGTGTTTAATAATGGCTAGGTTTTGCCTTGGGTTTAGTCTTTTGGTTTTAGCCCGCAGCAAGATAGCGCACAGCGCTATCGCGTTCAAACAGGCTTAGTAACATATCGCTGTGAGCAAAAGCTGTGCTATCCGGGGCCATTCGCCGTGCTTCGGCGCGGGCAAGGGAAAGCAGGTCGCCATGCGCGCCTAGATCCGCAAGAATGAATTCGGGCACACCAGATTGGCGTTGCCCCAGAAATTCCCCAGGACCGCGCAATTTTAAATCCTCTTCAGCAATGACGAACCCATCTTCTGTGTCGCGCATGACCGTTAGTCTTGTTCGGGACGTGTCGCTGATAGGGGAGGCATAGAGCAAAATACAGCTTGATTTGTCAGTACCCCGTCCAACACGGCCACGTAACTGGTGTAATTGGGCAAGGCCAAAACGTTCGGCATGCTCAATAATCATTATACTAGCTTCGGGAACATCAACACCGACTTCGACAACAGTTGTCGCGACCAAAAGCTGGGCGTTTCCATCACGAAATGCCTGCATGGATTTGTCACGTTCAGGAGCTTTCATTTTACCATGTGCAAGCGCGACCTGATGTGTGGGTAAAGCGCGAACGAGACTGGCAAAGCGTTCTTCGGCGGCGGCGATGTCAAGCTTGTCAGATTCTTCGACAAGTGGGCATATCCAATAAGCGCGTTTGCCAGCATCAAGGGCGCGCTGGATACCGTCAATGACCTGACCAAGTCGGTCATTTGGCACAACCCGCGTGTCAATTGGCAGTCGGCCAGCTGGCTTTTCATCAAGCCTAGATTGTTCAAGATCACCATAGGCGGTCATGGCCAGGCTACGTGGTATCGGGGTGGCTGTCATGACAAGCACATCTACACCATGCCCCTTTTGCCCCAGAATAAGGCGCTGGCGAACACCAAAGCGATGCTGTTCATCAACAACAGCAAGACCAAGATCGGCAAAAGCAACATTTTCGGACAAAAGCGCATGTGTACCAACAACAATATCAATTGTGCCATCAGCAAGGCCAGTAAGCGTATCTTTGCGTCCGGTTCCGGCTCGCCCCTGTCCCAGCAATAGGCTAGCGCTTTTGCCAATGGGCTCAAGCATCTTGTTCAGGCTTTGATGATGCTGGCGTGCCAACACTTCGGTAGGTACCAGCAAGGCCGCTTGTGCACCACTTTCAACGACATGCAACATTGCCGCCAACGCAACGAGTGTTTTACCAGAGCCAACATCGCCTTGTAGCATCCGTAACATGCGTTTATCGGTTTCCTGATCAGATTTGATTTCGGTAATCGCATTAATCTGGGCATTGGTCATGCTAAAGGGCAAGCTATCGATAAGTGCCGTGGATAGCTTACCTGTTCCCGTGAATATACGTCCCGGCACCGTATCAGCAGCTTGTTGACGAACCATGGTGAGTGCGATTTGATTGGCCAACAACTCGTCAAATGCCAGTCGTGAACGGGCTGGGCTGGTTGGTAGAAGATCAGCCTCGCTTTGCGGTGCATGAACACTGCGCATGGCGGTGACAAAATCGGGCCAGTTCTGACTGGCCATGATTGAAGATGGGATCCATTCAGGCAGAGCCGGCAAGGTTGCCAGTGCCGCAGTTATGGCACGGCGTAGAACTTTGGGTGTCAGGCCAGCAGTGAGGGGATAGACAGGCTCAATCTCGGGCATACTTGCCACATCATCTGGTTTTACCACGTAATCAGGGTGTGCCATTTGTACACGGTTATTGAAAATTTCGGTGCGCCCGCTGATAATACGACGCTCGCCAACTGGTAAAAGCCGCTGGACGTAATCATCACGCGCATGAAAAAAAACCAGTTCTATTGATCCGCTGTCATTCTGGCAAAAAACGCGCCATGGCCGACGAACGCCACGTGGGGGCTTGTCATGCTTGACGACGACAATATCAAAGGTGGCTATTGCGCCATCAATAACAGCGTCAAGAGGTGGTTTCTGGCGACGGTCGATAACGCCAATAGGCAGATGCCGCAAGACATCGATCACATAGCTACCGATCCGCTTTTCCAGAATTGAGGCAAGTTTGGCGCCAACGCCTGGCAAAGACGTGGTTGCTGCGAAAAGCTGAAACAGTTCTTGTGGTCGCTTTGGATGCACCATTATTTTCCTTGCTAGTCCGGAACGTTTTCTTTGTCCGGTGACATTAGCTTAGCGCATTCGTCGCCTTGTTTCAAAAGATATGCCATCCATATATACATCTATAAATGTGGGCCTGACGCCATCTCGAAAAACTGTGCAAGGCTTTGCAGTGCATGCGTGTTTCATGCTATGGCATGTGCGTGTACTAAATGATTCCGTCCGGAACAAGTGAGTGAGTTTAAGATGTCATCAGAAATGCTTTCCAATCGCGCTCGTCGTCTGATTTATCAGGCCAGCTATACTGGTATGAAAGAGACAGATCTGTTGCTGGGGCATTTTGCCAAGGCGTATTTGCCAGATTTAAACGATGACGAACTTGATGATTTTGAAGCTTTGCTTGATGTCGGGGATCCGATTATCTACGCATGGGTGATGGGAAAGGAACCTGTCCCACCACAATATGATACGCGCGTTTTCCAGCTTATTAAAAAGTTTAAAAAAGCATAGTAAGTAAATGAATTTTCTAAATAAGATAGATTTAGATAGCTCTTTATGGGGCTGTCCTGACGGTGCGCATATGTTGGCAGTGGCCACGCTTGCCGAAGCCAATGGCCGCATTTTATATGTGGCACGTGATGATGCAAGACTGGCTTTGATGCGCGATGCCTTGGTTCGTTTGGCACCATCATTAAATATTTTGGTGTTTCCGGCGTGGGATTGTCTTCCCTATGACCGGTTATCCCCCCAAGGCGCGCTGGTAGGGCAACGGATTGAAGCTTTGGCAAGGTTGGCGTCTTCACAGGCAGAATTACCCGAAAATACCATTGTGCTGACAACGGTAAATGCCTTTCTTCAAAGGGTGCCACCGCAAAGCTATTTTGCAGAAAGTTCGCTTCACATAACTGTTGGACAAACAATTGAGCCTTCGGTGCTGGCGACGTTTCTGGTCAATAATGCGTATCTCCGGACTGACACGGTGCGGGAAACAGGCGAGTTTGCCGTTCGTGGTGGTATTGTTGATGTGTTTCCACCAGGCCATTCTAATCCCATTCGCCTTGATTTCTTTGGTGATGAGATTGAGATAATGCGAAGCTTTGATGCGTCGAGCCAGCGTAGCATTGATAAAGTAGAAAGTTTGACTTTACATCCTGTGGCTGAATTTCGACTGGACAGTCAAACTGTTGAGCGGTTTCGTACCAGCTATCTGGCTCAATTTGGTGCCACGGCAAGCCGCGATGCATTGTATGAGTCAGTCTCGGCAGAACGCATGCATCCGGGTATCGAACATTGGTTGCCTTTGTTCCATCCGGAAATGTCTCGGCTGACCGATTATTGCCCAGACTGGCCGATCATTCTTGATCATGAAGCACAAGCAGCAAGCGCGGCACGTTTTGAGCAGATTGCAGATTTTTATGAGGCGCGTGCTGATAATGGCGATGACGGAAGCAGTCCCTATCGGCCGCTTGATAATAAGGCTCTTTATCTGGGTGCGGATGAATTGGAACGTCTTTCAGCAGAACAGCGTGTATGTAGTTTGCAACGCTTTGTTGCGCCTGATGGCGGCGGCAAGCATGTGGATGCTGGTGGGCGTCCAGGGTTAACCTTCCCCTCAGCACTGGCCAGCGGCCAGAGCGCAGTGGTAGAGGCCGTAGAAGCCATGCGTGCTGAGCAGGCTGGTCAGCGACGTCCGATTGTTATAGCTGCGGCCAGTGAAGGCGCGGCTGTCCGTCTAGATGAATTGATTAGCGAGCAGATGGGGGCAGGGTGCGTTGCACGAATTAACAGGTTAGACAGTGCAAAGGTAGGTGGTATTCATATTATCATCTGGTCTCTTGATGCTGGTTTTCAAAGTGACAATATTCTGGTTATCGCTGAGGCAGATATATTTGGCCAACGTTTGTCACGGCCACAATCAAAGCGTGGCAAGGGGGATGACTTCCTGCGTGAGGTCAGTGCGCTTGAAACAGGTGAT
>Ga0233444_10002118_pt1 | contig 21259 bp, 16 predicted proteins | sample SI_124_October20_6_FD_182792 | JGI IMG/M metagenome (GOLD analysis project Ga0233444, IMG submission 182792) | Seawater microbial communities from Saanich Inlet, British Columbia, Canada - SI_124_October2016_10_MG | ecosystem: Environmental > Aquatic > Marine > Inlet | place: Canada: British... | reverse complement strand
GGTACGAGAGTCCACGGGAACGGCGGTCACTGTGCCCCTCTCCTTTCCTCTTGGTATCCCCGATCCTCATTTTCCTACTCCTAGGTTCCATACCACCTTTGAGAATCCACACGGAGCGATAATCATGCCAATTGACACCCTTGACATTCTAGGGTCTGACCAGATTGGGATTCATCTAGCATCCGTTGGAAATGTTTTGTTTCATCCCCGTGAATTACCTACCCCTACAATTGAAAAGTTAGAAGAAGTTGTACAACTTGAATTAGCACCCGTCTCTATTGGTGGGTCGAACTTGATTGGTGCTCTTCTAGCAGGAAATTCAAATGGTATGGCAGTCGCTGATATCGCCACAGAGTCCGACATTGATGCTCTCACGGCATTTGGTGACGTTGTTGTTATGGAAGGCGGAGTCAACACTGCTGGTAATCTCTTACTAGCTAACGAGCAAGGTTGTGTAGCATCTCCGAGCATTCCACAAGATGGGCTCGAAGTGCTAGCTGAAGTACTCGGTGTAGATATTATTGCAACTACAATTGGAGGCCAGGACGTCGTTGGCAGTCTTGGTGTAGTCAATGATCAAGGTGTTTTACTTCATCCAGACGTATCTCCGGATGAAGTTCTTCTCATTGAAGAGATTCTTGGTGTCCCGCCAATGGTTGGTACTGTTTCTTTCGGTTCACCATACGTCGGTGCAGGTATTTGTGCCTCGAACAATGGTGCTCTTGCTGGGAGCGAAACCACTGGTCCAGAACTCAATCGTATTGAAGACGCTCTTGGTTTAATTTGAGTTTGTACAATAAGAATGTTCAATAGCCTCTCCAATGGGTTATCAAACATGGGTGAAATGCTCTATCAAGGTAAAGTGAAGCAAGTTTGGTCTACAGATGACCCGGATATCCTGGAATTTCGATTCACAAATCAAATATCAGTTTTTGATCAAATTATTCCATCCCTCATTCCTCGTAAGGGTGAATCATTAAATCGAACTACTGCTCACTGGTTTAAGCTCGTAGAACAAGAAGGAGTTTGTGGAACCCACCTTGTTGAATTGAACGGACCAGATCGTTGTCTTGTTCGTAAAGTGGACGTTATCAAAGAACCAGGGGCTATTCCTCGAGACGCTGAATGGGTATTTGTTCCTCTTGAATTTATTGTCCGTCATTACCTCTCGGGTTCAGCATGGCGTCGTTTTGAAAGAGGTGAACTTACTGCTGAATCTCTTGGGGTTTCTGAAGATGCAGAATATGGGGTTAAGTTATCACAACCATTCGTCGAAGTAACAACCAAATTCGAAGCATATGATCGTAATATAGACAGAATTGAAGCTTTAGAAATCTCAAATATCACTGAACAAGAATTCGATTCAATTGTTCAAGCAGCACTCAGGGTTGATGAAATCATAGAACGAGAAGCAGCTAAGAATGGACTCATCCATGTAGATGGTAAGAAAGAGTTTGCACTAGGTCCTGGAAGAAAAGTCGTTCTTGTCGATACATTCGGTACACTTGATGAAGACCGCTGGTGGGATGCAGAAGCATATGCTACTGGAGAATGCATCGAATTATCAAAAGAATTCGTTCGTACTCATTACATTAATTCAGGTCATCAAGTTGATTTGAAGGCCGCTCGTGATGCAGGCACTGCAGACCCCCCAATTCCAGCTCTTCCGCAAAACGTCATCGATGAAACTGCATCTCTATATTCATCTATGTTTGAGAGATTGACCTCAGATCAATTCTGATTACTCATGTTGTCTATGTATGAGGCCAGCACCTCTTCTTTCTGCTGCCATCAATAGGGCGTTAAGATGACGGACTGCATCTCTGACACCTCCATCCAGTGGCTCTTCTCGGGAAACCATCCATCCGCTTCCTAGAAGCATAGATCTTAACGATTTAACTTCCTCGAATGTGAGATATCCTAGGATGATCAAACCCGCTTTTCCTTCTCGAAATTCTTTGTGACCTGTATTCATTTCTGAACATCGTTGTGTTAGATATTCAAGATGCTCTACTAAATCGGAATACAAACCTTCGGATTGACTTGGTATGGATACGATATTGTCCAATATGTAATTCAGAGATGACCCTGTGTGGTGTGGGAATCTTCCGAAGCGCTCTCGATTCTTGTTTTCACCAAGCATAATTGGGGTTGAATCACGGTTTAACATACGAACGGCTGTAAACAAGAGGGTGGCATCATCCCATGAAATCTGTAATCGGTCTTCCATCTCATCGAGTCCTTGAGCACGTAGTCGAGAGGCTATACCGTCTCGTTTTACCAACCGCTCCCATAATTGGCTATTTCCCTTACGAACTTCTAACAATGCCTGAAACGTTTCATCAAGATTTTCCGAAACACAACCATCTAGCGTGTAAAACGCTGTCGTGCTAGAATTTGACTGGTTCATGCCCTTCGCAGAGCTTCCTACCTATTGAGGTATGTAATCTTCTTTCAATCGAAAAACTTTGACATCCTATCCTCGATACTCGTAGTTTCTACAACTTCCTCATCAGGATTTAATTCTTGACGGATTGTATCAAGTCGTCCTGATGGACTTAGGTCTGATTCTAGTTCTGGAATCTCTTCAATCAATGAAGTGGTTCCTTCTTCGAATTCTACTTCTTTTATGTGCTCAATAGAGATGGCATCTTCAACATTTTCAATTGTGCGAACTTCTTTTACCTTCTCAGACGTCGATGCCTTTGGTTTGGTTCTGAGCCTTTCTTGCAATACTTGAGCTTCCTTTCTCTGCGTTACAAACGCGTATATTCCTACAACAAGTATGGTTACGGCTGATCCCCATAGGAGATTATTGGTTGTGACTAAACTTTCACTTTCTTCGACGTATATGGCAGTCGATGTGTCATCTTCGGAATTATCGTCAATGTCAAATGGAGATTCGCATCCGATTGTGGCCGACAAGCTCTCTTTGTCAGAGATGTCTGGACTCTTGATTTTTACAATTGGTGCAAACTGAGATCCTTCAACATCAACAATACGTTCAACAGTATACGAACTTGTGCTACTGGTGACTGTGAGAATACAATTAACGTCGCCAAGGATTTCATAATTAGTACGCGTGATGGCGATTTCAAGGTCACCTGTAGCGCTGAAACTTGCAATTCCTACATTCCAACCTGACTGGCGTGATACTTGCTCGGTTTGAATAGATACCACTTCGATACCATTCCCATCAAAACCAACAATTCGAATTATCATTTCGCCCGGATTCGGATCCCATTGTCCAACAGATAAGTTAACCACTTTCGATTCATTTCTTTGAATTGTAAACGAATTCTTGTCAAGTGAAATGCTTTGCCCGGTATTGGTTGAAGCCATGAATGTCAGGCGTGTCTGTTCGTCTGCGTCTCCTGTTACGCTGCAGGAAACAACTGTGCCAGTTAACGGCGATCTACCAAGTTCTTGAAATACATTGGATATGAATTGACATGAGGCAGATACTTCTGGTAAAGGGGAACCAATACTTACAAATCTGATAGAATCAGTAGGTGATGATACGGTTCCAAAATGGATTTTGTCTTCTATGATCACACGGTACTCTCCCTGATTCATAGTTGTGCCAGTGGCTGTAATCTCATTAGATACGCTTTGATCATTGTGCAATGTGAAGGCTTGAATTGAACCTTCTGAACCAGATAAGACTGGGCTCGATGCAAATGAGATATTCGAGTATTCAACCGTTATGGATTCAATATACTGACCCAAATCGGGATGATTTATTCTTAGGTCGATGGTCATAGGTTGCTTATCCCACTCTGCAGGGGGAATAATCTCTAATGGTACTCCACGCACTTCATGCGGGGACAGTGATGCTGTTTGGGATCCTGTGACAATCCACCCAAGTGGCAAATTCTCTAGTTCAATTGTTACATGACCCATGGTATTGCCGGTATTTTCCATCCATGCGAGAGGATATCCTCCCTCATCACTTACGAACCAAGTATGGCTTGTGTTGAGGTTGAAGTTAGGCGATGGAGATACCCGTACAGGTATTTCAAATTCTTCTAAACCTTGGCCAACTCCATCAGAAACACGTATTTTGACGATGTTCACTTCCCCGGCAATGGCACTGTTTGGTGACTCGACAAAAATATCAATCAATTCCGTTTGCCCTGGTTCCATAAGAATCCCATCTGGAAGTGTTGTGTTCCATCCTTGTCCTGATCTGGTAAAGTAAGGTATGCTTGGTGAATTTCCGAGTTGTACAACCTCTACCTGAATCGTGTCTCCACCAGGATTAATCTCTAAATCACTATTGGCAAGATTCACATGCCATTCCGCAGTTTTTTGGACTTCTAAAGTGACTTCAAATTCACTAAGTTCATATCCTGCAGAGATTATTTTGTAACTAATAGTAGCGATTGTATCTTCCCAAGCAAATGGAATCATCTGTGTAATCGATAGAACCTCTGAAGCATTCACTTCGATTTCTAATGACTCTACGGGTGAATGAAGATTCCATGCTGAGTTATCATTCGTTGTGGTTGTAATGTTAATGTTAGGGACTAGTTGGACTGTGTCCACAAAGTTTCCAATATTTGTGACTTGTATACCGTACTGGAATTCTTCATTTGGTGATACCTTCATATTTTGGCCTTGAAGGGATATGATTTCCCATGAGTGACGTTGTTCAGCCTCGACAAGTAATTTTGTGGATGCAGTTACACTCTCGTTAACGATTGAAGACCATGTAAATTCTATTTCAAAAGACTCTGACGCTGGGATTGAAGGGTCAAGTACCATCTCCACAGGCATAATTGTCGTAGCTAGTGGTGCCAATGTTCGCTGTGGATTGAAGAACGTAAATTGAACATCATCAGACGAAATGTTATCAGTATGTATGACCTGTGCGCTAAGAAAATATGTGTCTTCCCCATTTCCTGGATTGTCGAGCTTGATGAGGAGTTGATGGGGGGTGCTAACATTAAATCCAGTAGGTTCTATCACAGGGAGTGGGTCGATGATGCTGATCGCAGAGCGATGAATTTGGAGGACGTGGATACTTAGTAAAAAGTCGTGATTTTGGACAGGTACATTTTCAACAGTGTTGAACACCAGGCGTTGAGGGGGTGCATTCGTTGGAATATATACTTCGAATGACGCAGTGACGATTGTGCCAGAGGTACCCGAAATCTCCAATATACCATTGTTAACACTCGCACCAGATGTAGCATTCCACTGCCAATTTTGGAGATATACTCCTGCTAAATTCAAGTCCCATGTGAGGGAGCCACTGGAAGGGATTGATGCCTTGAAATCAAATGATTGAACCGTTGAAGGAACTGATCGGAGATGTACTGGTGAGGAATGAGCGCCAACCGCAGTCAAGTTAACTTCAAGAGAACGGCACAGAGTGTCCTCTCCGCTTCCAATGCAAGTTGTGAGAGTAGTGAGCGTTGATGTTCCGAGAATTGTTGAGGAAGGGACGTCAAGCAAAATGGTTAATTCCCTTTTCTCACCTGGTTGAAGAGAGATGGAATACACGCTACTCGTTCCATCATTGAGGACTGGAGTCCCGCCCCATGATGGATTCGTCCAATCAATTGAGGTTGTAGTTTCCTGAGCATTACCCAAATTTTCTATCATCACATATGCTTCCGCAGTATTTCCTGGGATTCCATAGCCATAGGAACTGCCTAGGCCTTCAGGCCCCACCAATGATAGACCACGAGTTCGTAACGCTTCAATCGGTACTGAGAGGGTGGAATTAACAGACGGATCGCTGTCAAGTGTCACCGTAACGTCGATGTATCCATCTTCATCTCCAAGAGCATCTTGTGGGAGTGTAGCAACAAAGGTAAGCGAAACCGAAGATGACGGAAGAATCTCAATTCCAGATAGCGACGTACTCTGCTCAGGGACTACATCCCAGCCCTGAGGGAGGTTTATGGTGTCATATGTGACAGTCCATGATGCACTTCGTGAGCCGATGCCGAGGAGAGTGATTTCAAGATTTTGGCTCATTCCAGGATTGATTCGAGTTACCGATTCTGGTGCTTGAATAAGAACTGCATATGGCTCTACGACATTGAGCGTAACTTCCTCCACGTTATTATCTTCTCTTGCTTCAGTTAAGTTATCATTGACATCGAGTATTAATTCAAAATGATGAATCCCTAATGTTGCAGTGACGTCGACGCTGAAGGTGGAAAGGCCTCCATCTCCACTTGGAGAGATAGGCTGGAGTTCATCTATTCGAATCCTTGATATTTCGATTCCATCCATGCGTAGAACACAATCGATACTGTCCTCATTTTCCCATGTCCCAATGTTTGCAAACTGACCTGTTACTGTCAATGTTTGACCTGGGTCTGGAAATGCAGGATTAAATGATATTCCATTCGAGTCGGGAAGGGGAGCGAGATCTAACGCCCGTTGTGATATGAGTGTGTCTCCGAGCAGCATGTCCAATGAACCATCGCCGTCCATATCTGCGAATGCAGGTGCTGACCATACTCTGTGAGGCATAGCAAGAGGTTCATCCCAGCCTTCCGATACCGCATCTGTGAATCCAGTATCTCCTTCAAATGCGAACACTCTCCTCCCAAATGCGACGATTATATCTTTGCCATTTTCTCCATCAACGTCCATCAAAGCAGGAGGAGATACTGCAATTTCATCGTTTGAGTTACCAGAACCACCTCTGTTCATGACTTTGGACCATTCCTTTGTCGGTGGGTCATTGCTCAGGTCGTGACAACCAGTCATTCCCTCTCGGTCGAAATTAAACGAAGAGGCAGAGTACCAAGTCACCCAACAAAGGCGATCGTGTATTCCGTCATCATCTGTGTCTATTGGTAAAGGTTGAGCATCCGCATACCCATTCTGTGCACGGAAGGAAAATACTTCTTGTGTCGAAGTGAGTTCCATACCAACAAATTTGGCGCCATATCCTGTCGTTCTTCCATTCGAATCCGTAGGGATTGTCAGGATCATCTCTGGTGCGGCATCGCTGTCAAGTTGCGTGACAACCGGGCTGGGAAGTCTCAATCGGGGCGAATCTGAATCGGTATCAGTTCCAGTTACTGCGACCCTACCCCACGAATTGGAACCCGTAGTGCCATCAAGTCGCCATACCCACATGTTCCCAGAATTCTCATCGATCGTTGTTGCAATGACTGCAGTGTTGGAAGCATCCAGTTGAGCCCATGCAGGGTCACTTGGATGTGTGCCTCTGTCGAGAATAACTTCCCAGTTTGGAGCAGTTGGAGCGGATGAGCCTAAGGGAATTGACATGATTTGAGGATCTTCTGAGTTGACGTCGACAACGGATAGAACGAGTTCGGGTTGGCCATCGAGCTCCAAATCTGCGAGAAGAGGTTGTGTTACTGATAGGTGATTACTTTCTCTTGTTGGGGCATGTGGGCTTGTAATCCCAATTCGAAGGTCTGAATCGGACCAAGACCATTCAACTTCATTAGAATGTCCACCCGTTTGCCAACCCGATTCATCACATGCCAATTCTGGAGACCATACGTCAACGTTGAGTGAAGTATCCGTATCATAGACTACTACAATTTCAGTAGTTCCATCGAGGTCAACATCGGCCAACACTGGAGTTGAACGTGCTGATTTGGTTGAACCCAAGTCGACTTGCCATGCGATGCTCGCATCGTCTCCTGCAATAAGTGATAGTTTTGTCGAGGATGATTCAGTGCTGTCGTGGAGAACTACTGCGAAGAGGCCCAGAGGTGTGCACCGGTCTCTTGCGCCAATAGAGATATCTAAATTCGATGAGAAGTTACCAATTATTGATCCATAGGCATCAGATCCAACACCATCGTCCAATCCAACCCAATTGATAACTGGGTCATCTATGCTAGCAAGAGTTGTTACCAAATCGACCGAACCCGAACCGGGTCCTCCATCAGATGAATGGGCTGGCATTGAGCCATTTCGAGTGGGGACTCCGCCATACTGACCCCATGGTTGCTCTACAGGATCCCAATGGTCTTCGTTCGTGTTTAGAGCGTTCTGTTCATCTTGTAATGAGTGAATGTTGATTTGGCTAAATGTGGTAAATACCATGAGAGCGACCATAAAAAGTGCTGGCCAGAATCGTTCCGCTCTGGAATGACTTCCGCTACTCATTGTGTATATTGTGCATCAAGGGGTTGTTATTGCTTTGGGCGAAAGGTGCAAAAAGAAGCCCGATTTAACACAAATATTCAGCGTTCGAGCCTAATTTGTTATCTCCGCAGTAGCATGAATTAGGGCGTGTGCTTCATATAGGGGTCGTCACTGGGCGAAATGACTTCGGTCACCTTCTCTCCCGAGGCGGCGCCGGTGAAGGACGGAAGAGGCTCACCCCCTTCCGCTTCATTGCTACGCTATGAGAAGGCCGGGGAGAGGAAAAAAGATGTACAAAATCGTAACAAAAGAGGATACAATTCGTATTCCCGCAGAGTACATGAAGAAAGGACAATCTTTGGATCAACATATCGACCGATTGGCGATGACCGCATTTGAAGGTCGCTTCGATGATCATAACCGCTTCATTCTTGTCACAAGCAATCACACTCCTCTCGGCCGTGGACGAATCATTCACGGCGATGGGGCAATATACCAACGCGTTCGTTTCGATGCGCTCCTCTTCTGTATGGATGACTACGAAGTTGTAGAAGGAGCAATCTCCGAAGTAAACGAATTTGGAGCTTTCGTTCGAATCGGTCCAATGGAAGCACTCCTCCACAAGTCTCAGATTCTTGAATCTCAAGTTGAAGTCAACGTCGGCGCAGGTACCATTTCTGGTCGTGACGATGACAAGCGCCTTGGAATTGGTACAGCAGTCCGTGCACGAATTGTTTCCCTTTCTCCTGATACAAGCGATCCTCGTCGTTCCAAGATTGGATTGACATGTAAGCAACCAGGTTTGGGCTCCCTCGAATGGCTCCATAATACAGGTGAGTGAACATGGCTAAGAGTCCCTATGCTTGTGGAGACTGCGGATTAATTCTGCAAGATGATGTCGACCAATGTCCTCGGCACCCATCTGCTCAAACGACAACTGACTGGCAAGGCTATGTCATTATCATTCACCCTTCTCGCTCTGAAATTGCAGAACGATTGAACATCGACCAACATGGTCGATATGCATTGAAGGTGAACATCCGTTAAGGAGAGAATAACAATGGAAATTGTAAGTCGTACAGAAAACAAATTGCTCAACCGTGTTGAAATCGAATTTCGATGGAGTCACAAGGGAAAAGAAACTCCTTCTAAGAAAGAGGTAATGGATCTTGTTAAGACTCTTGAACCTGGTTCAAATCCTGACCTCATAGTGGTCAAGAACTGTTCCACTCGATATGGACAGGCATTGACCACTGGTAATGCATTCATTTACGAAACCGACGGTGCAATGAAAGTTGAACCAGATTACATTTACGAGCGCCACAAGGGATTCCGAAGTGGAGCTGCTACTGAAAAGACAGAAGGTGATGAGTGATGGGAGAACCAAACGCAAAGGCAAAGTGGTCCAAATACGCTATCGCTGAAGACGGAACTCTGGAGCGAAAAGCTGAGCACTGTCCAAACTGTGGCCCCGGTGTATTCCTAGGCGTTCACTCTGACCGAAAGACGTGCGGAAGATGCGGTTATTCAGTCAAGAATGAATGATTCATCATACCGTCATTGGTCACTGTCCATAGACGGTCTGTACTTCGGACATGTTGTACCACAACTTCTCGGTTTTCAAATCGCTTGAAGCCATCTTCCATCAATTCAAGCTCCTCTCTCCAGCCTGCGAGATACCATGAATTCAATTCTTCATTGAATAAAACACTTTGAATGGGTCCACTTGTAGAAGCTTCACAGAGCATTTTGCCTTGCTTATACCAATAAATGTGACCGTTTTTCAAAACCAAGAGGCGGTTTGAACCGATTGCTTCGACCTTGTCGAGAGATCCATCAAGATCAAACGAACCTGTGCCTATTAACGTTCCATCCTCTTTTGATAATCTATGACATCCACCTGCTCTTGACCATATTTCAATACTTGAGTCGGTGACGCAAATGTCAACAGATTCTTGGCTCATTGGAATGCTCTTCATATCTGGCCATTCAGGAGGAGGCGCTCTCCATTGCTCAACGCCATTTGAATTAAATGAGTAAATGCCCCGATTCCATAGGATGAAAATGAAACCATCTTCATGGCGTGCTAAGCCCAATGGCTCTGCATCGAGAACATGCGACCATACAGCACCTGCAGGTTGGATAGCATTCTGAATATTTGTTGTTTTGCGAACATCTCCTCGTTCAGCTCCTTTTTGAAACGGTTGTGTGCAACGTAATGCTCCCATTCGAGCCACTAATAATTCCCGGTCAATCCATGTTGCTACAAGGATGTCATTGATCACAATAACATGTTCTATTGGTGCAGGAAATGGGCGTGCAAAGGCTTCTATTGCGTTCCATTCTGCATCAAGGCGACAGAGTTCCCCGTCTACGCCCACGGCAATTGCAAAAACATCTTCAACATGAGGTGTAGGGAGTATTTTTAGAACCTTGAACGGTAATTGCTTGGTCCCATTTTCTGCGCCCATGATATCCCTACCGCTGGGTTGTTTGTCAATACTCGCTTTGAAAAACCGCCTCTTCCTCCACATGCCATGGACGGAATCATTCTTATCGCTGTTAATGGCGATGACATTGCTTCCGTCAATCAAGCTAAGTACTTACTCGGAAAAGGTAACTGGATTCAATTAGATGATGTAGAAGGGCATGCTGCATATTTGTTTAAGGACGCACGCTTATGGTTCCTGCCAGAAAAAATCTTACTTGAAGACCATCTCGACACGAGGTGGACTGCAGCAAAAAATGAACACGTCCTTGAAGTGATATTTCCATCTCGGCATGCGGCTAAAAGCGGCACACCTTGTCTTACTTTGCACCCTATAGGGGTGCCGCACCTGTCTTATGATGACTTACCAGAATTTGGAGGCAGATCTGGTTATGCCCCGCCGCCAAGCACCCGGTTAGGGTCATGGTGGAGATTACTCAAATCCAAATGGGCAACAGATTCTATTGCGGATTTTTCTTTGTCTCTTGAAGTGACCCATCATGGCCCTGTACTCGATGTTCCTTGTTTGTTTATCGAAGTCGGTTCAACAGAAGAGTATTGGGATCATGAAGGAGCAGCAGAACTTCTCTCAGATATTATCTGGGAAGGTCTAGGTCTCAATGGTGGAAAGCAACATGGCTACTGGGATTCGAGAGAACATCATTCGCAGCCAGTTCTCATCACTTTGGGTGGTGGCCATTATGCTCCTAAAGGAAACAAACTCGCATCAGAAGATGGTGTTTGGTTAGGTCACATGCTTGCAAACCATTCAATTCCGTTTGGGACCTCTGAGGAGCCTGGTGTACTATGGCGCCAATCTATCGATGCAATCGTTCAATCCACACAAATAGCGTTCCCTAATGGTACAGTTGTAGCGACAGTTGAGAAGAAATCATTCAAAGGATGGCAACGTCAACTCATCTATCAACATCTCGAAAGCATCTCAGTTCCAGTGATGCGATCAAAACCGTTCTTGGAAATGGTCAAAGGGCGTCAGCAGGACCAATAACAAAGGGGGAAATACACATGCTCTCGAAATTGATTGTAGCAATGACACTTCGCATGCCCAAATGGTTCGTACGATGGGTTTCACGAAGGTATGTTGCAGGTTCCACTCTTGAGGATGCTGTCCGAGTCATGCAACGTCTTGAATCAGAGAACGCTTGCTTCACAGTCGATGTACTTGGTGAAGAAATCTCAACGATGGATGAAGCTAATTTTTTCTTGGAAGAATACATGCGTGTGATGTCTGCTATCGTTGAGAATGACATTGACGCTAACCTCTCCATCAAACCGACCGCGTTTGGATTACTGATTGATGAAAAGAAAGGATTTGAGAACATTGAATCCCTCGTTAGAGAAGCTGCAGTTCATGATATGTTTGTTCGATTAGATATGGAGGATCACAGGGTTACTACTGATACCATACAAGCTGTTCTAAAACTTCATGAATTAGGATTGACGAATGTCGGAACCGTACTACAAGGTCGCCTTCATCGTACGTTGAATGATGTTGAAGAGGTTGAAGTTGCACTTGGTCCAATGGCGGATTACAGAATCTGTAAAGGAATTTATCTTGAACCAGAGGATATTTCATACTCCTCTCGTAGTGATATCAGAAAAGCCACAAATGAGGCCATCAAAGAAGCTCTTGCCAAAGGTGCATATGTCGGCATAGCATCGCATGATCAACCAGTTGTGGATTTTTCTCTAAAGACCCTCGAAGAACTTGAGATGGGTCCTGGGAAACCAGACCCCAGGTCAAATGCAGGAGGAGAACGAAAAGGAAAGGGTCCAGGTTACGAGTTCCAAATGCTGCTGGGGGTATGCGGTCCATTACGTAGAAAACTAGCGAAGCAAGGTCACAGGACAAGAGTCTACATTCCTTATGGGGAGATGTGGTACGAATACAGTATTCGCAGATTACAAGAGAACCCAACAATTGGTCTTCAAGTTGCTAAAGCATTCTTGATGCCTTGGTCAAATCGACCTTGATTACTTTCTTCGACGCTTCTTATCTCTGCGGTTGGTGAAAGACTTGACCCTTTTTTTGATAATTTCTTTCGGTAGAATCGGGTTTGGATTGAATCCAAGTTTTCCTTCTTTCCATGCTTGTCGTCTCTCTCGAGGTGTTTTTGGTGCGAAGCGCTCAGGACGAGGTGGTTCGTGGAGATACATTCTCTTGATTTTAGAGGCGTCAACGGTCCCTCGAAGTGTTCTTCCTTCCCCAGTGTGAATCGCTCGTATTCTCCATGTCTGAGGTCCGATCTCTATGAGAGTACTCGCTTTGAATGTGGTTCCTTGATCAACGATAAGAACATCTGGTGTAGAGAATTCTCCGCGGGTTTTTGTAATCTTAACACGTAACAAATCTTGTCGAAGAGCAACGGCACGAATGATTTTTGTCGCTTCCATGGCTTCGGAAGTCCCTTCTTTTGATTCTAAACGAGTGATTCTCCATGCCATGTCATCATGCTCAAAAACATCTCCGAGGTCGAGCCATTCATCTGAATCAAGGTCGATTGTGGCCATGTAGGAATCAGGTCCATCAGTTAGCATGAACGGAACTCTTCTCAATGGCGGTGGGCGGAATTGCAATTCATGTACTGATGTGCAATCATTGCATCGTAAGAGGTAATCTTTACCTCTTCCCATCTCTCTTTCACGAAGGATATCATGACCTGTAACATCGTCACATGTGGGACAAAGTACAGCATTTTCGAGAACTTCTTCTTCCTCGAAAAAGTCTTCCTCATCGTCATAGTCTTCCATCGGTCTCATGTAACCCTCGATGCATGACACCTTTGAAGGCACCGCATCTGGCGACAACACAGACTTCAAAACAAATTGTGCATAGCATCAGTCAATGAGCGATATCAAGAGGGATGACGTTCTTCCTGCCCTTCTCTTGGCAGATGATCAGAGATCCAGAGATGAACCAGATATTGCTGCAAATATCGCAACACAGTTGGAACACATGGGGCTTCAAACGTGGTCCATTTCTGTTATCCGACGATTAAGAGATGCAATTGGACGACTTTCCCCCTCATCAGTATTGGAAATTGGTGCTAGCATTGGTCATCGTTCAGCATGGTTGTATGATTTGTTTACTACTCAACAGCCAATGAAGTATGATTTAGTAGAACAGGGCGCTAAATTTGGAGTCATTCTTTTCAGGCTACAGTCAAGGTATGAAGCCGCATCATGGTCCAATATCCTAGTAGGTGAATTTTCTACTCTCCTAGCCGAAGCCAAAGCATGGTCGATGACAATGAAATCAGGTGTTGGTACTGGTGAGAAACGTCTTGACCTGACCTACGATGCGATTATTGTTGATGACCAGCCAGAACAGATTGCATCAACCATTGGTGACTCATTACCTCTCCTCTCTGCAAATGGAGTTCTGTTTGCTGTTGAGCCTCCAACGCCAACTGGTGATTATGATGATCTCGACGAAAATGAACAAGCTAAGGTTGATGGATTCAATGACTGGATAAAGCTCATCGAATCATCCCACGAAACGCATCACCTCGCATTCGTACCATTATTCGAAGGAACTCTTGTCGCCTTCTTCCCAAGATAATTAGGACTCATTGGCCTTATCGAGTAGGGCTTGGATATCCAACAATCCATATCCATATTTATCATCGTGACCTGATTGTTCTTCTTGTGGGCGCACTGTTTGCATTAACCAATCTTTGACTTGATCAATAGTCGATACATCATTCGATGTTCCGTTACTTGCGAGTTCAGGATTTTGTTCCAACAATAGGGCGATAGCCCCTGTTACAAACACAGTTGCTGCACTGGTTCCGCTGGAAGACGACCATGTTCCTTGATTGTTGAGAACAGGAACTTCTTTTGCAGGTGCAACGACTTCTGGTTTCTTGTCCGGATCGTTTCGAGGGAATTGGGGCGGAAAAAGACTCCCTCCGTTGTTTCCAACAGAAGATTTAGACCATGAGCCTCCGGATTCAGTTACTCCTCCAACACAAATCACACGTCGTTCTCCACCAGGGGAAGCTACGTCCCCATCATCTTCTTCACCACCGTCGTTTCCTGCAGCAGCGACAACAAAGATTCCTCGAGTCGTTGCATCCGCTACAGCATCTTCGATGGTTCGCCCTCCTGTGTTCAGGAATGGAAGAAAATTAGGTGCGCCTCCAAGAGATAATGAGATGATATTGGTGTCTCTGTTTATGCACCAGTCAATACCGGCTGCAACATCTTCTTCATATCCAGACCCGTTTTCTTGCATTACTTTGGCAACATAGAGATCCACATTGGGCGCTATTCCATCAAGCCATCCATCAGCGATTAGAATTCCTGCCATATTAGTGCCGTGACCGTTGTCATCGTACGGATTTGTTTTACCTTGAACTACATCAATCCAACCTTTCAACTCGAATCCCTTTAAGTCAGGGTGATCAAGTTCGATACCCGTGTCGACAATGCATACTCTCACACCATCTCCAGTAAGGTCAGAAGGCATTTTGATAAGGTCTTGGTAAGCATCTTCTGATTCAATAAGGGCGTCTTTTGGTTTGATAAAACTCAACGCATCTCCCACTAATACACTGTAAAGGAACCCTGCAACAAGGATGAGCATTATTCCTGAGGCTATGCTCACAATTTTTCGGACAACCACCAAATCTTTTTCCAATTGAGAATTCAAGACAGACTCTTGGTGAATTTCTGGAATGTTTTCATCCATGTGTCTTCCTCAACTGAACGCATGTACTGCTTCGGAAAACGTGTCCACAAACCTGCGAACATCTTCTTCCGTGTTGTAGAAGTAAGCAGAGGCCCTTAATGAGCCATTGTATCCTTTGTCATTAAACCATGAATGGACACAATGTTGTCCTGAACGTACCATTACACCTGAGACTTCATCAAGAAGTAATGCGATGTCATGTGATGGAAGTTTATTATCGAGTAATAATGAGCAAATTCCGCCACGCTTTGAAGCATCTTCAGGACCAATAATTGACACACCTGGCAAATCCTTTACTCCATCTGACATTATTTTGTTCAAGGATTGCTCATGAGCGTGAACTTGGTTCATATCTAATTTCGTGAGATAGTCAATGGCAGCTCCCGTAGCCATCATTCCTGCGAAGTGCCCCAATCCTCCCTCAAATTTAGAAGGCGGTTTGGCCCATTCCAATGATTCGTATGTTGAGGATTTTACTGTTTGACCACCCGATTGGATTGTTCGCATATTTTCAAGCAATTCGGTTCTGCCCCACAATCCGCCCATTCCAGATGGTCCAAGCATTTTATGAATTGAAAATGAATAAAAGTCGATGCCCAAATCTTGTACATTAACATTCATGTGTGGTGCTGATTGAGCTCCATCTATTGATACAAGAGCGTCATAGTCCTTTGCAATTCTTGTTATTTCTTTGACGGGGATTTCAACCCCGTCAAGATTTCCTACGTGACTCATTGACACCATCTTGAGTTTAGATCCAGCATCAGCGCAGGCTTTCTCAAAAGATTCTAGGCTGAACGTATTGTCTTGATTTGATCGAACAATTCTGTGATCAATACCTTGTTCTTGTTCAAGTTGAAGCCATGGTACCAAGTTGGAATTATGTTCTCGGTCAGTTGTTAGGACAACATCGCCTTTGTTCCAGTCAAGGCCTTTTGCAATTTGGTTTAGGCTATGAGTCGCATTCCGTGTAAATACTATCTCGTTTACTGAAGGGGATGATAAAAAGTTTGACAATTTTTTCCTTGATTGTGAAATTGTTTTGGAAACATGAGTTCCATAGCGGTGAACTGAACGACCACCGCAACCAGGGGTATTGATGTAGTAATCCTGAATAGAATCGATAACAGATTGAGGTTTTAGAGTCACGCAAGCGTTGTCTAGATATGCCACCGGTTCATCAAGCATTAGTGCTGGGAAATCCTTTCTAAATCGCTTCAATTCTATCACCAAGCCTCTTCGTCTGGAGCAACCTCTGGTGGGATTACTTTACTTCTAAGATCCTCTTCTGCTGAGATGGCTGCTTTCGTTCGTACAAGTGCTTCAATTCCTAGCATACGTTGCGGGAACCATATCGTCCACATTAGGAGTGGTACGCAACTGATGGAAAGCACGATGTATAGGGCCAGAAGAAGTGTTTGATCTGCCATTCTTTCAGCAACAAAATGAGCTCCGCTCCACGAACTTATGATTGCCAATCCACACCATGTGAAGCAGATTGTAGTCCATGCTTTGAGGGAATGTTCAGCCATTTCAGTTTCCATTATACGAACGTCTTCGTGCAGATGATTTGTTTCGACATGGAGGTCTCTCGTTTCAGTAACTGCTTTGATAAAGAAATATAAGAAAAAGATACAAACTAAAGTCACCAGTAATCCTCCCATCATCTGAGATAAGTCAAATGAGATTGGGAATTGTTTATTTTCAACGTGGAATAGTATCTGAGATAAGCCTAAGCCACCCCAAATCAGCATTAATGTGACGCTATGTGTTCTCATAATTGGGAACAAACGTAGTAATTGGTAAAGGAACCATCCCCAGAAGACTATGGATAAAATCATCTGAAAATATGATGTTGCTCCCGATTGTTGTAATCCCTCTAAACCAGATATTTGAGCGTCACCTCCGTTGAGTATTTCTCCGTTAAATGTACCGAGGAATATTGCCATTACTCCTGCTAGGATTGTAATAAAGTGCTGCTTGTTCCAATCGTGTCTTATCAATTTCCACTGGAAAAGAATTTCCTTTCGAACGGTGAATATGAGGGGGTGGAAATCGAAGAACTGTGGCTTAATTTCGATATCCGATAGCCGGAATGGCAAGGCGCTATGATCGGGGTCTAAAGCCTCGTTTTCATCACCGCTCATGCACCTCCCAGAAGGTTCCCCTTTGAGTTTGTTGCCCTCACTATTTTTGGAGGGTGAGCGTTAAACGGTGATGTTGGTTGGCTCGGTTTGCGAGCCGAGATCGCATAGCCTGGTAGTGCGCGCGACTGGAAATCGCGTGGGCCTGTCCCTCGGGAGTTCAAATCTCTCTCTCGGCGCCATCTCTTCACTTACGCGAAGCGGTTATATCGGAAATGTTGGTGGTTCGGTTTACGCCACCGTGGCTTAGCGGTATAGCACCTCATTGGTAATGAGGAGGTCGCGAGTTCAATTCTCGCCGGTGGCTCCACTCGAAAAACATGATTCGAATGGGCATACTCCCCCTAAACATTAAGAGGCTTCTTGGACGACTTTCAAATGAAGAAGGCGACTTCTTCGGATGGGATGGGAATGAACGAATCTACTGAAAAGAAGGCCGATATGCGAGAACGAGTGAAAGAATTACAGTCACAGGTTGACGATTTGAAGGAACTCGTAAATACACTTTTGTCGGTCATTGTCGAAGAACCAGATGGTGTTCACTCAGGTGCTGCACCAACATCTGGCCAACCAATGGCCAATATGTGCATGTGATTATCCTTTAATCACAGCAATTGGCTCTAAGCGAATTATCGGTCTTGCTAACTTTGCTGCATATGTGTTTTCGATCACATTATCGACATTTTTGTATGCTGCTGGAGCTTCCTCAGAAAGAATATTTTTTGTTGCTGCATGGACAATAACGCCTTGTTCATCGAGTTCATTTTTCTGCTTTATTGGATCGATTGTGTTTCGAGCAACGGTTCGCGACATCGCTCTTCCGGCACCATGGCATGCACTGCCAAAAGCAATATTTTGTTCATTTACAGGACCTGCCATAATCCATGAGCCTCTGCCCATATCTCCAGGAACCAAAACTGGTTGTCCTGTTTGCTTGTACACCTCATGAGTAGTCATATTATCGCCACTGAACGCCCTTGTCGCTCCTTTTCTGTGGACCACGCAGGTACATTTTACACCGTGTACTTGATGATCCTCGAGTTTTGCGATGTTGTGTGATACATCGTAAATTGTCGACATGTCCACAACATCCCCAAGTTCTGCCTTGAGTCCAAGAAATAACCTATGCGATAAAACTGCACGATTTGTAAAGGCGTAATTCGCTGCAGTTTTCATGTCGTTTAGGTAAGCCTGGCCTTGTTTAGAATGGATTGGCGCGGCTGCTAATTGTCTGTCGGGCAATTCATATCCCCATTCCTCATCAACCCAACATCCATCCCTTTGCTTGAGTCTCATCTCAAGGTTATGAATATGGTCGCTGCATACCTGATGTCCCAAACCACGTGATCCAGAATGAATCATGGCTATGACTTGATCTGATTCAACTCCCCATGCACGAGAGGTTTCTTCATCTGCAATTTCTGAAACTCTCTGAAGTTCAAGAAAATGATTGCCACTTCCCAGTGTTCCGAGTGCTCTCAGGCCTCTCTTTTTTGCACGTTCACTTATCGAGACTTCATCGATTTCAAAAATACCATCTGATTCGATTGTTCCCTTTGAGTGGTAACTGCTTACATCAATGGTTTCTAGTTCAGACAGACCGCCTTGTAAGACCGATTCGAGTTGTTGCTCAGTGATGTTAATTCCACCTTTTCCTGAACCACCTGCGGGGATTCTTCCGTTCAATCTCGATGCAAGTTTTCCTAGATTTGGAATCTCATCAACGGTTACATTTAGGGCAACAGCGCGCACTCCACAATTGATGTCGAACCCAACTGCTCCAGGGCTTATGCTCCCTCCTTGATCACCATGATTTACATCAGTTGCAACGACACCACCTATGGGTAATCCATATCCATAGTGCCAGTCAGCCATACCCCACGCAGTTCCAACAATTCCAGGTAATTGGGCTGCATTGAGAAGTTGTTTGGGGCCACGCCCATCTTGATACGATTTGATTTCATCCATGGTGGTAATGAGAGCGGCATCCACTTTCATTTTTCCAAATGCCTTGATCCGAACAACACCCGGCGTGGATGTATCCACGTGGCTCATCCATTCAGGCTCCATGCTTGTGGTTCGACATCATTCATTTGATGATTTCCGATATTCTTCTCATTCTTGTGGGAGGATTGAAAGCAAGGATGAGCACCCCAAGAACGAGGGCGTCACATGAGTTTACCTGCAATCGACCTAGCAGTTTTTCATGAAAACGGCTTTTTCCGAAAGCAGTGCACAATCACTGAACTTTGGTTTTGGACATGTGATGGAGAACGAACGACCTGTGGAGATACTCATCAAGATGAATATACGTTCATTGGAAAACCCCTTATTGCGGGCTTTGATCAACGTGGCAAAGAATTGAAAGATTCTATGCGTGAAGCGTTTTTATCATTCTTTGAAACAAATCAACATCATCGAATCAATCCATATCCCGTTCTTGCACGTTGGAGAGATGATATCCATCTAACAATTGCTTCTATTGCAGATTTTCAACCTCACGTTACCTCTGGGGAAGTACTTCCTCCAGCAAACCCCCTAACAATTTCTCAACCATGCATCCGTTTGACAGATGTTGATGCTGTTGGACGTTCAGGCCGCCACCTTACCACCTTTGAGATGATGGCACATCACGTTTTCAATCGCCCTGATGAAGGTGAATCATACTACTGGATGGAAGAATGTGTGACGTATTGCCATGCTATGTTGACCGAAACATTCGGTATTGATGCAACGGAAATCACGTATGTGGAAAACCCATGGTGTGGTGGTGGAAACGCAGGTGCAGCTGTTGAGGTCATTGTTGGTGGCTTGGAATTAGCGACCCTTGTATTCATGAATCTAGAGGAATCGCCAGACGGTGATATTGAACTGAAAGGCGACCGCTACAAGGAAATGCCATTACAAATTATTGACACAGGATATGGTCTTGAGCGATTCTGTTGGGCTGCAGCAGGTACGCCTACAATCTACGAAGCAATTTATCCTCAAACAGTGCAATGGCTGAAAGAAATGAGTGGTTTTTCATCTGTCGCTAAACAATGGCCCGACCTTAATCTCAATAGTTTACTCGGAGAAATGAGTCGATTGAACGGCATCATGAACATCGAACCAGGAGTTGATGCAGACGAACTTTCTTCGCTATTCATCGGTCGATTGAAAGAGAGGAATGTCGATGTCACGAAGGAACAATTCTTCGGTGTTACCGAACCACTTTCTCGAATTTATGCCATACCTGATCACCTTCACGCACTTTGCCACATGCTTGGAGATGGATTGGTTCCTTCGAATGCCAAAGCGGGATATCTCGCTCGAATGCTCGCACGCAGGATCTTACGTATGAGAGATGATTTAAAAATTGAAATTTCTCTTTCTGAACTTATTCAGCATCATCTTGAAGTCAACATGAACGGACACGAGATGAAACAAACAAAAGATGGTCTAATTAACATCATGGAACTCGAGGAAAGTCGATACAAGGAGGTTCTACGCAAGGGTGCTAATTTGATACAACAAGAATTGAAAACCATTGATTCTTCAGCGGAAGAACTTCCTGATACTCTCCTCTTCAAACTCAATGATTCACATGGGCTACCTCCCGATATGGTCATCAATATCGCAAAAGGTAACGGGTGGAGTAACCTGCGTTTGCGTACTGGTTTCTCCGCTGAGATGGCTGAAAGGCATGCCATCATTGCAAAACAAGCTGCTTCAACAACAATTCAGCCAGAGATTGTTGAAAACCTTCCGGATTTACCTACAACAGTTCCACTCTACTACGAAGATGTCCAACAACGTTCTTTTGATGCGAGTGTTTTG